>Ga0163144_10003704_pt1 | contig 34788 bp, 26 predicted proteins | sample OliLak19BULKMAT1_FD_123175 | JGI IMG/M metagenome (GOLD analysis project Ga0163144, IMG submission 123175) | Freshwater microbial mat bacterial communities from Lake Vanda, McMurdo Dry Valleys, Antarctica - Oligotrophic Lake LV.19.BULKMAT1 | ecosystem: Environmental > Aquatic > Freshwater >...
CGGTCGTGCCCTCGTCGTCGGTCGTGCCGCCGTCGTCGGTCGTGCCCTCGTCGTCGGTCGTGCCGCCGTCGTCGGTCGTGCCGCCGTCGTCGGTCGTGCCGCCGTCGTCGGTCGTGCCGACCTCGGTACCTGAACCCGGGCCGCTCGCTTCGCCGCCGTCGCTGCCCTCGGGACCGCCCACCTCACCGGTTCCACCGCCGTCACCGCTCTCGCTCGCCGCCTCGCTGCCACCCTCCTCGCCGTCCCCGGACGGGGGACATGCCGCGATGGAGATGTCGTTGGTGTCCATGGTCACCGCTGCGTCGAGCGCGAGCGCCCGTCCGCTCACGGTGGCACCGGTCACCAGCGTGATGCTCGTGCGCGAAAGGATGTTGCCGCGAAACGTCGTGGTCGTCCCCAACGTCGCCGAGCTGCCGACCTGCCAGAAGATGTTGCAGTCGCTGGCGCCGTTGATGACGACGACCGTCGCGTCGGTCGCGGTCGTGAGCGTGCTGCCGATCTGGAACACGAAGACGGCGGCGGGATCACCCTCGGCATCGAGCGTCAGCGTGCCGGTGAGCTGTGCCGACGTCGAGAAACGGTAGACACCCGGTGTCAGCACCATCCCGCCGAGATCCTGCCCCGATAGATCCGCAGTGAACGCCTGCGCGGCGAGCCCATCGTACGCGGTGGACGCGTCGGCCTGGGCCTGGATCGCGACCGCGTCGCCGCTGTGGATCGTGCCGCCGACGACGAGGCCGGGCGGAAAACCGGTGACCTCGAGTCCCGGCGTGACGCCGAGCTCGCCGAACACGACCGTGGCGCCGGTGTTGGTCACCGTCGATGCGCCGAGCACCGCGAAGCTCATCGCGGTGCCGAGGATGGTCTGATCGCGGTCGACGTATGTCGGCTCGTTGGGTGTCGTGCAGCCCCCCGCGAGGAGCACGGCCACGGTGGCCAGCGCCAGCGAGAACCGGCCGCGAGCGGGCATCGCGTCGGAAAGTGCAAGGTCGGTACGGTGGCTGTGGGTCGCGTGGTTCATTCGGTCTCGGAGTCGTGGGGCGAAGGTTGTCGAGCGATCGGTGTGCGGATCCGTCGCGAATCGGCAGAACCGAGACATCATTTGCGTCTCGGTGAACAGCGACGACGACGGGATGTTGGTCCGAAACATGATCGATTCGCGCTTGCGGGCCCCGGGCGCCCGCGAACGACGAATAGGTGTGCAATGCCCACGCCAGCAGCACACCTCCACCACCTCGAGCGCGTCGGCGAACACGTGCCGTAGTCGTGCACGAGGCGCTCGATTTCGATCGGCGCGTCGACGACCGCTGGCGTCACGCGCTCAGTCGTTCACCGTTGCGCGATCACCCGCGACTACTTGATCCGTCCGCGCCGCTCGGCAACTGCCTTCGTCTGGCTCGGCCGATCCTCGAGCTTCACGAGATCGATGTACGCGCTGTCCTTCATCAGCACGAACGCCTGCTCGATGAACGTCAGGTGGCCCGCACCGTCGTGCTCGATCACCTCGAGCTTGCCCATGCCGTAGCCCATCGGCCCGCGACCGTAGTAGTGGGCCTGCACCGAGTATGGGAACGCGGCTGCCTTGCCGGGGATCGTCAGGCACTCGGGCCCGTAGCCGGTCGTGACGTCGGCGTACAGCTCGCCGCCGCTGCGCAGCGTCTTGTTGCGGAAAAAGGCGTGGTTGCCCTTGCCGTCGAACACGTGCAGATCGACGTCGTTCGCGTCGGTCTCCCAGTTGAGCACGAAGCGGATCGACGCGCGGCTGTCGATGCTGGTGTGGCGCTCGCCGACAGCACGAGCGATCGTCGGCTCGCGGGTCGGATCGGCGGCGAGCCACACCGCCGCGATGAGCCCGAGATCCTCGCGGAGGATCCGCTGCACCTGGGCAAAGCGACCTTCGGGATACTTGCGATCGATGCCCGCGATGATCGCGTTGAACGCCTCTTCGTGCCGGCCGGCACGCAGCAGCGCGTATGCGTAGAGGCGATGGCTGATCGGATGATCGGGCCGCTGCGCCACCGCCTTCTCGTAGGTGTCGAGCGCGAGCGCCTCGCCCTCGGCACCGAGCTCCTCGAGCCGCTCGCCGGCCATGCGCCGCAGATCGGTGCGCGACGGGAACAGATCGATGATCGATCCATACGCTCGCGCCGCGCGGGCCTTGTCGCCCTTCGCGTGCAGTGCTTCACCGAGCCCGACGAGCGCGAGCACGTCGCCCGGCGCGCGCGTGCGCCATGCGATCGCGAGCTCGAGCGCGTGATCGATCTTGCCCGCGGCGATCTCTTCCATGATCACCTTCATGTCGCCGTCGTACGGATCGGACGGCATCGGCTTGCCGCGACTGTCGTCGCCGATCTCGCTGTCGCCGAGCCCGAGCGGTTCCGACTCGCTGCGCGCGATCGTCGGCCGACGGGCAGGCCCGTCCATCCGGCCTTGCTCGCCGGCGTGACGGCTCGTGCGCTCGTCCGCCTCCTCGCGCGCGGGCGCGGGGTCGGCCGGCGCGCTGCCGGGCGTCGGTGACGCTGGCGGAGTCGGTGCGTCGGGCGTGCCCGTCGCCGACGCCGCGGCCGGATCGGCGAGCTGACCATCCACGTTGCCGCCACGATCGCCATCGCCACTACCGCCGCGGCCCGTCTGATCCACAGCACCGAGATCGTCGGCGACCGCGACGGCCGACTTCTTGTCCTTGTTCTTCTCCTGCTCGGGCTGCTTGGTCGGCTTGTCGGGCATCACCGTCGTCACCTTCAGCCCGCCGCGCCCGATCACCTCGAGGCCGTTGCTACCGACCGTCATCACGTCGGCCATCGCACCGCGCTCGATGCCGAAGCGGCGGTAGTCGTCCTCGGTCTCGAGCACGAGCAACGCGGTGTAGTCGGACAGCACGCGCTGTGACGTCGACAACGTCACGATCTCGCCGCGCAGACGATCGCCCGCCCCGCCGGCCGCGTCGGTGCCGAGCGCCGCGAGATCGGCAGTGAGCTGCTCGATCTTCGCCTGCGCGCGCGCACGCTGCAGCAGCGGCCGCGGTGCGCTCGCGACCTCGGTGCCCTCTTCGGTGATTGCGGCATCGCCGATCGACACCTGCAGCGCGCGATCGGCCGGCAGCTCCGCATACACGAGCACCGCATCGCCGGGCTGCACGCCATCGACGACCTGCGGCCAGAACCATGTCGCGCCCTCGACCGCGACCTTCAGGCCCGATCGCGTCGGCCGCTCGATCTTGTCGGCGAGCTGCCCGACGCTGACGCGAGCGTCCATCACGAGACCATCGTTCTCGAGCTCGCCGCGCGCGAGATCCTCGAGCACGGGACGATCCTGCAGGCCACCGTCGACCAGCGCGTCGAAGCGCGTGATGCCGCGCGACGTCGCGAGCTCGCGCAGCTTCGCGAGCACACCCGCGCGCTCGCTGGCACCGGCCGTGAACACGCCGTCACCGACGTAGAGCACGCGCGACGCCTTCGGGATCGCCGCGAGGCCAACGCCGAGATCGCTTGCACCGAGCGCGCCGCGGCCACGGATCGCGTCGAGCGCACTCGCACCGAACCCCGACACGGCACCGTCGAACACGGTCTCGGCCGACTGATCGAACGCGATCACACGCAGCGCGGTGTCCGGCTTGCGCCGTGCGAGCTCGGCGACCAGCGCACCGAGCCTGTCGACCTGGCCGGTGAAGTCGAGTGCCCGCGACGCGCTGGTGTCGAACAGGATCGTCAGCTCGGACAGCGGTGCGGTCTCGGCCGAGATCGCAGGCACGACGCGCGCGACCGCGAGATCACCGGCACGCAGGATCGGCGCCGGCTTGTTACCGGTGCGCAGCTCGAGATCCATCGTCGGTGTGTACGCGGTCTCGTGCAGCTCGACGCGATGCAGGATCGCCTCGCCGCCTTGATTCGGTGCACGCACGAGCACCTCGACGTCGAGCTTGTCGAGCTTCGGCAGCCCGCACACCGGCACGACATACGGCTCGGCGGCCGACGCGAGCGCCTGCGACCAACCAATGATGATCTCCTTGCGCGCGTTCGGAGCGATCGGGAACACGCGGGCCTCGAAGCGGTTGCCCGCGCCGTTCTCGAGCAGCGCGGGATCTTGGCGGCGATGCAGGAAATCCTCGTAGGCAACGCGCGCCGCCTGGCGCTCGACGACCTCGCCCTCTTGCCAGGTGTCGCCGATCGCCATCGCGAAGCGACTGAGCGCGGCGCCGGCGGGCAGCTGGATCGAGAAGCGCCCCTCGAGCTGACGCGCCTCGGGATTGTCGAACGACAGTCGCAGCTCGGTGTACGCGAGCGGTCCTTCGACGACGCCCTTGCTGGCAAACGATGCGAGACGAAGTCCGGTGCCATCCGAAGCAGTGAGCGAGAGCGGACTCGCATCGGCGCAGCTGTTCGCGCGCACCCACGCGAGCGCGACCTCTGGCGGAGCGGGCCGCACGACCGTCGGCGCTTCGGCGACAGGCGGTGCGATCACGGTCGAAACCCCAGGCTTCGGCTCGGCCGGCTTGGGCGCGGGCGTCTGCTCCTTCGCAGCGGGGGCCTCGTGCCGCGCGCACGACAGCGGCGCGAGCAGGGCGAGCATCGTCAGAACGCGAGCGCAGGGCCGGGAAGACGGCATGTCCGGCGATCAACGCACGGATCGCGGGGCCGGTTCAGCGAAGCGCCGGATTCGCCCGAAACCGGCCTGTGAACACTGGTGCAGCGCCGCGCGTCGGCGATCCGTGGCGTCCGGCGCACCCCCGCAGTCCCCGGTCGTGCGACGCCGACGCGCGTCGCGGTGATCACAACCTCTCGAACATCGAGCTCAGCGGCTGCGGCGCGTAGGTCTCGTGCGGCTGCACCGAGTGCATGCCGATCGGACTCGGTGAGCGCATGCCGAGGTTCGGCATGCGCAGCACCGACAGCGCGTCGTGGTAGCCGGCCTTCGAGAACCGTAGGAGCACGGTTTCGTGGACCGGGAACGGCGCAGTGCACGGCTCGAGACAGAGGTTGCCAGCGAGCGACTCGACCTGCGTGCCCGTGGGATGCAGATCGAAGCGCAGGAGCTGGAAGCGCGTCTTTGGATCGTCGACGCCGCGGGCCTTCGCGAGCGCGCTCGCGTGCCCTTCGAGCTCGGCGAGCACCTCGGCAGCCTTCGCCTGCAGTGGCGCCGGCTCGGGATGACGATGATAGTTCTCGACCGTGCGACGCAGCAGCTCCTGCGCGATGACGAGGTGCATGCCCGCTCCGCCGGCAGTCCATGCGGTGTAGTGGGCGCGTGCGCGCTCGAGCTGGATGCGCGCGAGATCTTCGCCGTGGTCGTCGGTGGTTTCGAACGCCGCGGCGGCGTCGTCGAAGTGACGCGTCGCTTCCTCGGCATCGCCGCGCACGAGCGCGTCGTGAGCGGCACCGAACGCGCCCTGCGCCTGGATCTGCGCGTCGGTCGGCGGGCCCACGAGCTGCATCCTCGGCGCGACCTCGGCCACCGTCGGCGCGACCCCGACACTTGCGGGTTCGGGTTTCATCGCGAACCACGCGGTCACGAGCCCGGCGCCGGCGGCTGCGAGGGCCAGCGATCGCCACGGGATCCGCCGCGCCGTCGCGCGTTCGATCGCCGACACCAGCTCGGCCATGCTCGGATGGCGACGACTCGCGACCCGCGACAATCCGCGCTCGAGCACGGGACCGAGCGCACGCGGATACCGCCCCGCCGGCAACGGGCGCGGCGAGTCGCTGGTCACCGAGGTCGCGAGCTCCGTGACGCTCGAGCCGGCGAACGGCCGCGACTTCGACAGCGCCTCGAACAACGCGACACACCACGCGAACTGATCCGCCGCAGGACCGACGTGGCCGGCGACGAACTGCTCGGGCGCCATGTAGCGCGGCGTGCCGAGGAACTCGCCCGTCTGCGTGCGCAGGACATCGTCGGTCGCCGACGTCGCGGTCGACTCGTCGGCGGCGAGAAACCCCGCCTCGGCGACGAGCCCGAAATCCACGACACGCACGCGACCGTCGTCACCGACGAGTGCGTTCTCGGGCTTGAAGTCGCGATGGACGAGACCTCGCGAGTGCGCCGCCGCGAGACCCCGCGCCGCCTGCAAATACACCGCGACGATCTGCTGCCAGCTGCGCTCGCTGTTGCGCGCCCACGTGCGCAGGCTGTCGCCGACGACGAGCTCCATCGCGATGTACAGCTCGCCGTCGTGATCGCCGACCTCGAAGATCGGTACGACGTTCGGATCGGAGAGCTGCGCGAGCGCCTGCGCCTCGCGCTCGAGTCGCTGACGATCGCGCGTCGAGCCCCGCTCCACGCGCAGCAGCTTGATCGCGACCTCGCGGTGGAGCTGCTCGTCGCGGCCGACGAGCAGCAAGCCCATGCCACCGCTGCCGAGCTCGCGCACGATCGTGAACCGACCGATCTTCGTCGGCATCTCGCGCGGGCGGTGCGAGGATCCGCGGCGCGGCTCGGCGCCGGGCGTCGCGCGGCTCGCCGCTTCGGTCGGCTGGTCGCGTGCGCTCGGCGACGATCCGCTGGCGCCTGGGGCCGAGTCGGACACGTTGGCAAGCGTAGATCAATTCCGAGGTGTTACCGTGATGGCGCCCTTGATCGACCCCACGCGCATGACGGCGTCGGAGATCGCGGCGGCCATCCGCGCCGGACGGCTGTCGTCAGCGGATGCGGTGGATGCCCACCTGGAGCGGATCGAGCACCGCAATCCGGTGACGAACGCGATCGTGACGCTCGATGGCGAGCGCGCGCGAGCCCTCGCGCGGGGTGTCGATCTCGCACGCACACGCGCCGAGCCGCTCGGCCCGCTCGCGGGGGTGCCGATCACGCTCAAGGACTGTCATGCGACGGCCGGCATGCGCACGACGGTCGGCTACGCACCGCTGCGCGACCACGTGCCCGACGAGGACGGCACCGTCGCCGCACGGATGCGAGCGGCCGGCGCCATCGTGCTCGGCAAGACGAACGTGCCGCCATTGCTGGCGGGGCCGTACACCGACAATCCCATCTTCGGGCGCACGAGCAATCCGTGGAATGTCGCGCACACGCCGGGGGGCTCGAGCGGAGGAGCGGCGGCGGCCGTCGCCGATCGACTGAGCCCGCTCGACATCGGTAGCGACGCGGTCGGGTCGGTGCGAATGCCCGCGCACTTCTGCGGCGTGCTCGGCTTCAAGCCGTCGGAGCGCCGCGTGTCGCTCGTCGGTCACCACTGCTTCGGCGATCTGCCGGGTGCGCCTCGGGGGTGGCGATCGATCTGTACGTCGGGGCCGCTCGCGCGCAGCGTCGCGGATCTCGAGCTCGCGTTCGAGATCCTCGCGGGACCCGACGGTCGCGACACCGAGCTGATTCCACTGCCCTTCGCGCGGCAGCCGACGCCGAGCCTCGGGTCGCTGCGCATCGCATGGGCGCGAACCCTGCCGGGTGTACCGGTCGCGCAGGAGCTCGGTGATGCCGTCGAGGCGCTCGCCGACGAGCTTGCACACGCGGGTGCACGCGTCGAGTCGTGCGTGCCTGCGATCGAGTGGGACGCTGCGTTCGTGACGATGTGGTCGCTCTTGCAATCGATGGGGACCGCGATGACGCCGCTCGATGTCGAGCCGACCCCGGCGCGGATCGTGACGCACACGAGGTTGCTCGATGAGCGCGATGCGATCCTGCGCGCGTGCGACGACTTCATGCGGTCGTACGACGTGCTGCTGGTGCCGCCGTGCATCTCGACGGCGTTCGTCCACGGCACCGGCCGCGAGCGCTTCGCGGTCGATGGCGCGATGGTCGATCATCGGCAGTACGCGCAGCACTGCGGGCTGTTCAACACCACCGGTCAGCCCGGTGTCGTGCTGCCGTTTCGCGTGTCGGCGGCGGGTCTGCCGATCGGTGTGCAGCTGGTCGGACGGCGCTGGCACGACGAGCGGCTGCTCTCGATCGCTCGCGCGATCGAGCCGATCACCGGGCCGTGTCCCGAGCCGCCGACGTAGATCGCGGCCCATCGCGCACGCTTGGGCAACTCGCCGCGCGATTGGGCAATCTGCCCACCAACAAAGTGCTTCCTGCAGCGGCGCGTCTATACGCGTGTGCCGCTAGGATTCGGCCATGGTGTGGTCGGCGAAATTCATCCCGTCGTTTGCAGCACTCGCGCTCGTCTCGTTGGCCAACGACGCGGCCGCGGCAGACGAGCTCGCGTCCTCGAAGCGACCGCGTGGCACCTACGTGCGGATGCCTCCCGTGCTCGCGTCGGAGACACCGACGGCGCGACAGGCCGGCGATCGCCACATCTTGTTCCTCAACCGCTGCACCGGCGGGATCAGCATCGATGCCGGCTGGCCCGACGACAACACGGTGAACCGCTCCGGCATCCTCGGCGGCACGACGCAATTCCCCGAGTATCCCTACGGCGATGCGTCGTGGGATCAGGTCGTCGTCGAGGCGAAGGAGATCTTCTCGCCGTTCAACGTCGAGGTCACCGACGTCGATCCTTCGCCGACACCGCACGACGAAGCGATCGTCTGCGGCAGTGGCGATCTCGCCGGCTTCAGTGGCGCGGGCGGTGTGTCGCCGTTCACCTGTGACGTCATCCCCGCGCCGATCACATTCACGTTCCCCGAGTCGCTCGGCGACGATCCGCGCACCATCGCCGAGGTCATCGCCCAAGAAGCCGCGCACGCCTGGGGCCTCGAGCACGAGTACAAGTGCGAGGATCCGATGTCGTACCTGTACGGGTGCGGCGAGAAGTCGTTCCAGGACGGCGATTTCGAGTGCGGCGAGTATTCGGCGCGCGCGTGCGAGTGCGGCGGTGCGACGCAGAACGCGTACCAGTACATCATCGATCTGTTCGGCTCCGCGGTGCCCGACACCCAGTCGCCGACGGTGTCGATCACCTCGCCGGCGGACGGCGACGTATTCGCGGTCGGCGACGATTTCGACATCGCGGTGCAGGTCGCCGACGACAGCGGGATCGCGAGCGTCGAGCTGTACCTCGACGGATCGCTGTCGAGCGCGGACATGTCGGATCCCTACGGACCGTGGCCGGTGATCGACGCGGTCGCAGGTAGCTTCGAGATCTACGTGCTCGTCACCGACCTCGCCGGCAAGGAATCGATGAGCGAGACGGTGCACTTCGAGGTCACCGAGGACGGACCGGGTCCGGACGATTCCGCGGACGACGACGGCGACGGCGGTGACGCCAGCGACGGTGGTGGCGGCGCCGACGATGGTGACGGTGGCGACGACGGTGGCGATGACGGCGAAGGCGGCGGCGGTACGGATGCGTCCGCGTTGCCGCCCGGCTTCGGCCTCGACGCCCAGGCGCAAGGCTGCGGCTGCACGGCGGATCCGTCGCCGTCGTTCGCGGGGCTCGGTGTGCTCGCGCTCTTCGGCATCGGCGCACGCCGTCGCAAAACCGGTCGCCGATGACCCACGCGCGTCATTCACATCGGTGACGTTCACGTCGACGGGAACGTCAACGGAACCGTCCCTACTTCGCCAGACGCACGCAGGCTTCGAAGTCGGTCACATCGTGGTTGCGCACGCGGCGATGCACCCACCGCATGACCCTCATCGTCCGCCCCGCAAGCGGCAACGCCATCGCGGTCTCGTAGATCGCCGCGTTGCGCAGCTCCTGATCGACCGCCATCGCACACGATGCCCGCTTCTCCCCGGGCGCGATGACCTCGCTGCGATTCCACTGCACCGGTGGATCGCCATACCCACGCTTGATCGCGACCTTCACCAACCGCTTCTCGTGCCGCTTCTTCGCCCGCAGGATCCGCGGGAACGGCCGCAGCTTCGCGGTGTTCGGATGAGCGAGGATCGCCTCGTAGATCGCCTGACTGCGCCGCACGTCGTCGATCGCGGTCCACAGCGCCCGCTGCTCACCGCCCGAAGGTTCGGGCGCAAGGAGCATCGCAAGCATCACGGCGAGCATGTCCTGCCGATGATACATTGCCGCGGCGGATGTCCGCGGCCCTTCCCAGCGGCGAAGCCCGCGTGCCACGCAAGCCGTGGTGGCTGCGCAGCACGTTCTGGATCTTCGTCGGGCTCGGGCTCGGCGTCGTGCTCGGCGGCTTTTTCCCGCAGAACAACTACCCGCAGGCCTACGCGTTCTTCAAGTTCCTCTCGTCGGCGTTCATCCAGCTCATCAAGGGGCTGATCGTTCCCCTGCTCTTTTCGACGATCGTCGTCGGCGTTGCGCAGACCGGCGACCTCAAAGCCGTCGGCCGCATGGGCGGCAAGGCGCTGCTGTACTTCGAGGTCGTCACGACGCTCGCGCTGTTCATCGGCTTGTTCGTCGTGAACTGGCTGCGACCCGGCGATGGCCTGCCGATCGAGGTGACAGGCCCAGCCGTCGAGCTCGCGAAGCAGAAGACGGGCTGGGAGATCGCGCTGCACCTGTTCCCGTTCAACCTCGTCGAGCACGCGGCCAAGGGCGACATCTTGCCCGTCGTCGTGTTCGCGACTTTGTTCGGCATCTCGCTGACACGCGTGCGACCGCAGCATCGCAAGCCGGTGCTCGGCTTCTTCGAGGCCGTGTCACAGGTGATGTTCAAGTACACGGACATCGTCATGCGGCTCACGCCGCTCGGGGTGTTCGGCGCGATGGCCTACAACGTCAGCCACATGGCCGCCGGCAAGGAGATCGACGGCGTGTGGCGCGAGGGCTGGCCCGCCGTCGGCTACCTGCTCGGCAAGTACGCGATGCTCGTCGGCAGCCTGTACCTCGCGCTCGTGCTGCTCGTCGTTCTCGTGTTCGTGCCGATCATGGTGGTGACCGGCATCCACATCGTGCGGTTCTTCAAAGCGATCCGCGAGCCGGCCGTCACCGCGTTCTCGACCGCATCGAGCGAGGCTGCGCTGCCGCGACTGCTCGAGGACATCGTCGCGTTCGGCGTGCCGCGCCGCGTCGCGAGCTTCGTGATCCCGACCGGCTACTCGTTCAACCTCGACGGCTCCACGCTGTATCTCGTCGTCGCATCGGTGACGATCGCCCAAGCCGCCGGCATCGAGATGACGATGGGCGAGCAGATCGCGATGCTGCTCACCTTCATGCTGACGAGCAAGGGTGTTGCGGGTGTTCCGCGCGCGACGCTCGTGATCATCGCCGGCACATGCGCGAGCTTCGGACTACCGGGCGAAGCCGGCGTCGCGATGCTGCTCGCCGTCGACGAGATCATGGACATGGCGCGCACCATGGTGAACGTGATCGGCAACGGCCTCGCTGCAGTCGTGATCGCGACGTGGGAGAAGGTCTTCGGTAAGACCGACGAAGGTGTCGGCGAGGTCGAGGATCCGCCGCCCGAAGTCGGCGACTGATCGCGTCACTCGCAGAACCCAAGCGAAGGACCAACGAAGCAGCGAACGATCCCGCCACGTCGCTCCCCTGGATGCGCGGACAAGCAGCGCGAAAGGAGCGGAAGCGATGGAAAGGGGGAGGCTCCGTGACGGCTTCGCCGGCACGCAGGGGGAAGCGGGCCGCTTCCCCTGAAAGCTAATTCGGCGGGATGCCGCCGCCGCCCGCCGTGGACAGGGCGAAGCCGGTCATGTCGCTGTACGTGTACGCGCCCGACAGCGACGGGAACAGATCGACCTGACCATCCTCGGGGTTGGCGCGATACGCATTGTTGCCGCCGAAGCTGACACCCCACACGTGTCCTTGGAAATCGACGCTGATCCCGTGCACGTACTCGCCCAGAGGGATCGTGTTGACCAGCTCGAGGCTCTCGATGTCGTAACCGTTGAGCGTGCCGTTCGGATCGCTGTGCCACAGCGTCGTGTCGCCGTCGGTCATGCAGCCGCCGATGCCCGATCCACCGACGGTCGACCACGTCGCGTCGTCGAGGTTGAAGCGCGCCGCACCGCCGCCGCCGCACGTCCACGGCCGACCTTCTTTGTCGATCGCGATGCCGTATGCCCCGGTCGGTCCGACCGGCCACTCGAGGATCTCGAGCGTCTCCCAGTCGACGCGGAACAATCGGCTGCCGCCGCCGCCGTACAGGTCGATGCCCCAGAAGTTGTTGTCCGCATCCGCGGCACCACCGTAGACGAGACCGCCGCCGAAGCTCGGGATCGCCAGCGTCTCCTCGACCTCGCCGGTGTCGCCGTTGATGAGCAGCACGTTGCCGTCGCACGCGGTCCACAACTTCTCGTTCTCGTACGTGCAGCTCGCCTCCGTGAACTCGCCGCGCGTCCACGCGAGCGGACGGTTCGAGCTGCACACCAGCGGCAGATACCAAGCGAGGCACTCTTCTTCGCCCCACGGCAGGATGTCGGCGCCACCGGTCGAAGTCTGGATGCCGGGCTGACCGTTGCTCTCGTTGCAGTTGTCTTCGCGCGCGTAGAACTTCGCGATGCCGCCGTTGCGATTCGCGACCGCGACGTCGCCGTCGAGGTTCACCGACGTGCGCGACGGATCGCCGCCCGCCGGCTTCGCCTGATAGCGGCCCTCTTCGACCATCGTGATGGTGTCGATCTTCGAGATCGTGCCCTCGGGCTGCTCGTACGAGTTCGCGATCCAGATGTACGAGAGCTCGACGGCACCACCACCACCACCACCACCACCGCCGCCTCCGCCTCCCTCGCCGCCGCCTTGGCATGCGGCGATCGGCACATCCGGCTGATCACCGACGTCGAAGCCGACCGGCGGCGGCGCGTCGTCGTTGCTCGACGTCATCGTCGTCGTCATCGCGTTCGACGTCGTGCCGGTGTCGTCAGCCGACGCGTCGCTCTGGGTCGTGCTCGGCGAGGTGTTCCCGCTCGTCGAGCCAGGTCCCGTGCTGTCGGCGGAGCCGGCCTCGCCGGATCCATCTGCGGGGTTCGTCGAGCCGCCGCACGCCGATGCGAGAAGGAGGGCACCGAACAACGTCTTTTGCATGGTCATGGAAGTCGATCTCCGACGAGGGGGCGAGCGTGGGCGCACGAGGGTGTCGACCCGACGGTGTCGGGGCGATCCTCGGTCCGCCACGAACAGGGTTTCACCGATCTCGGGGCGGGCACAACTACCCGGTGTATGGCCGGGCTCGGCCGGGCCTTGTGCGGGGTTTAGCGCAGATCGAGCACCAGGGCCGTCATCGGCGCACGACCCAGGCGCTGGGCGCGCCCGCAGCGGGTTCGCTTGTCGGGCGCGTCACGCCTTGGTATCTCGCTCTCGCTCTGGCTTCCGTTTTGCCCCCGACGACGACCTCGACGCCCGATCCCGCCGTCGTGCGCGAGATCAAGGCGCTCATCGTGGAGTCGCTCATGCTCGAAGGCGTGACCGCCGACGAGATCGCCACGGACGCGCCGCTGTTCGGCGAGGGAGGCCTCGGGCTCGACTCGATCGACGTGCTCGAGCTCGCGATGGCGCTGCACAAGCGTTTCGGCGTCAAGACCAAGGGCGACGACGCCCGCAACCGCGAGATCTTCGCCAGCGTCGGCAGCCTCGCGGCGTTCGTCATCGCGGAGCGAGCGGTGGCGAGCCCAGCATCGGAGACAAGGTGACCGCGAGCCTGCCGCACCAGAAGATCTTCGACGACGTCCGCGCGATGATGGCGGAGACCTTCGAGCTCGAGCCCGAGCGCATCACGCCGGCCGCGCGGCTGTACGAAGATCTCGATCTCGACAGCATCGACGCGCTCGACATGGTCGTGAAGCTGCAAGAGATCATCCATCGCCGGGTCGAGGAGCAGGAGCTGCGTGCGCTCGTGACCGTCGGTGATGTGGTGTCCATGGTCGCCGCGGCGCAGTCCGCCGCCGAGTAGCCCGTGGACGCGGCGTTCCGTCCGTGCGTCGTGATCCCGACGTACGACAATCCGCGGACGATCGCCGAGGTCGCACGGCGGGTTCGGGCGCACGTGCCCGATGTGATCGTCGTCGACGATGGCAGCGCGGCGGACAATCGCGCGGCCGTCCTCGAGCTCGCGAACGCGGGCCTCGTCGTCCGCGTGCGCCGCGACGTCAACGGAGGCAAGGGTGCGGCGGTGCTCGATGGATTGCACGAGGCGTTGCGGCGCGGCTTCACGCACGCGGTGCAGGTCGACGCCGATCTGCAGCACGACACCGACGATGTGCCGACGCTGCTGGCAGCGGCGCGTGAGCGACCGGAGGCGCTCGTGCTCGCGGCGCCGCGCTTCGACGAGACGGCTCCGCGCGCGCGCTTGATCGGCCGCCGCATCACCGTGTTCTGGACCGACATCGAGGCCGGCCGTGGCGTCATCGAAGATCCGATGTGCGGCTTCCGGGTCTATCCGCTCACGACCGCGACGACGACGCGGGTCGTCGGTCGGCGCATGGACTTCGACATCGAGATCGCCGTGCGCATGGTCTGGGCCGGCGTGCCGGTCGTGAATCTGCCGACCCGCGTGCGCTACGTGCCCGCGGCGCAGGGCGGTATCTCGCACTTCGCGATGTTCGGTGACAACATGCGCATCAGCTGGATGCACACGCGGCTCATGCACGTGGTGATCTTCTGGCGATTGCCGATGCGCTTCATGAAGTGGCTGCGACGGCGGTGGGCCGGCGGGTGAGCGGCGCGCAGGGCCAGTGGCTACGCGAGCGCGAGCGGGGCTCGATGTTCGGAATCCGCGCGCTGCTGCTCGCCCATCGCGTGTTCGGGCGCGGCTTCGCGGTGCTGATCCTGCGCGTCGTCGCGTTCTACTACGTCGTGTTCTCCGGTCGCGTTCGTCGGACCTCGCGCGACTATCTGCGGCGTGTGATCGATGATCCGGGACTCTTCGACGTGATCCGCCACATCGCGACGTTCGCGATCTGTGCGTTCGACCGGGTCCTGTTCGCGGCAGGCAAGGACGACGGCTTCGCGATCGAGCGCAGCGGCGACGAGTACCTCGCCGCGCTCGCTCGCGACAAGCGCGGCGCGATCCTGCTCGGTGCGCATCACGGCAGCTTCGAGGTCATGCGAACGATGAGCGATCGCGAGGGCCTCACGGTCAACGTGCTCGCCCACTTCGCGAACGCGCGCAAGATCACCGCGGTGCTCGAGGCCGTCGCGCCGGGGATGGGTGCGCGGATCATCGCGATCGATCCCGAGGCACCCCACTACGTCTTGCGTGTGCGCGAGTGCATCGAGGCCGGCGAGCTCGTCGCCGTGCTCGGCGATCGCACGGGCCTCGGCGAAGGCGTCGCGACGGTCGACTTCCTCGGTGGCAAGGCGGCGCTGCCGACCGGCGCATACGCGCTCGCCTCGGTGCTGCACTGCCCGATCTATCTGACGTTCGGGCTGTATCTCGGCGGCAACCGCTACAGCCTGTTCTGCGAGCCGTTCGCCGAGTCGGTCGAGCTGCCACGTGCCGAACGAAAGGCGCGGATGCAGGCGCTCGCGCAGCGCTACGCCGACAGGCTCGAGGTGTACGTGCGCAAGGCGCCGTACTGCTGGTTCAACTTCTTCGACTTTTGGGTGTAGCGCTCGAGGCCAGTCGGGGTCTGCCGCGCGTTCGTGGCGGCATTCTCGGCCAGCTCGGCGAACGCGGCGACCTGGGCGCGCTCGACGCGAGCAGCAGCGGGCGACGAGCGATGCGGGCGCGACGCGCCGAGCGGATCACGCACGGTCAGGCGGATCCGGCCAACGGTGGCCGACTTCGTCCGGCCTACCTCCGAAGGTCTGGCCGATCCGGCCACGGTTGGCCGCTTCTGGCGGACCTCGGCAAAACCGAGGGGGCGTGCAACGGATCGGATGCGCGGGTCGACGAGGATCGGCATGTCGGTCGCCGAGCATCTCATCGCCCATACACGGGACGGCGCGCGGAGTCTGCTCGAGCACGCGCAGGCGTCGTGGTTATGGACGCGGCTCCGCGCAGGGTTTCCGGATGCGTTCTCGTTCGAGCTCATGCCCAACCACCTGCATCTCGTGACATCCCCGGGAGACCGCGCGCGCTTCGTCCGCGTGCTCGCCATGTTCACCGCCAAGTTCGGCGTGCGCTTCGACGTGATGGTGGAGATCGCGAACAACGCCGACATCACGATGCGAATGATCCGCTACGGCTTCCACAACCCTCTGCAAGATTCGTTGGTCACCGATCCCTACGCGTGGCGATGGAGCACGCTTCGCGATCTCGTCGGAGCCGCGTATCCGATCTGGACGCATGCACCGCGCGTCGCAAAGGCGCTGGGCGTGAAGGAAGCAGGCCTGCTCCGACGCGTGACCCAGAACGCAGACCTCCGGCCGCGTCGACCCGAGCTCGTTCCTACCGCTGCAGTGAGCATGCACGCGCTGCAGGACGCCACCGCGGCCGCGCTGCGCATCGACTCCGTCACAGAGCACGTGCTCGGGCGACAGCTTCTCGTGCAGGCCGCCTACGCGGTCGGCATGCCCATCGCTGCGCAGCTCGCCGCCGCGCTCGACCGCTCGGGCCGAACGATCCGTCGCGATCGCGCGCGCCGTCATCCCGCGCTCTTCGCGGTACTGCTCTGTCTCGCCGACGCGCGCCTGCGCCACGCTCCCGCGTCGCGGTGATCACTCGGCGTCGGCCCGAGCGCGCGCGCGGAAGGGTTTGTTTCTTCTCGTGCTACGCCCTTCGGGCAGGTGCCTTCACCCGACTCCCTCCCCCGTGCGACGACCCCTTGGAGCCGCGCGTCCAAGCCTCCGAGCGAGGGCCGTCGAAGATTCCGAGGCGGAGCTTCGGCACGCGTTCGCGTAGTACGCGACGATCGTGATACGGTCTGCCCGTTCGTTGGCGACACGTCTGCACGAAACGTCGATCGAGCTCGACGTGCCGTTCTTCGACTGCGATCCACTCGGCGTGGTGTGGCACGGCCACTACTTCAAGTATCTCGAGCTCGCACGCAGCGCGATGCTCGGACCGCTCGGCCTCGAGGGCCCCGAGCTCATCGACAGCGGTCACCTCATGTACGTCAGCGACTCGCGTTGTCGCCACGTGAGCGCGCTGCGCTGGCGCGATCACGTGAAGGTCACCGCGTGGCTGCGCGAGTGGGACCAGCGGCTGTACGTCGCGTACGACGTCGTGAACCTGACGATGCGCAAGCAGGCGGCGCGTGCTCACACCATCCTCGTCATCACCGATGTACACGGAAAGCTGCTGTGGGAGGTGCCTGCGGTGCTTCGTGCGCGGCTCGGCGTCGCCTAGTACCTCGGTCCGGGAATGCGCCCGACGCGGCGGGGCGTTCGGCGCCCGTGTCGGAATCTTCCCCGCGCGCGCGTCATCGGCTAAGCAACACGGGCCTGGCGATGATGCGACCCCTGACAGCCCTGGTGATGACCGCGATCGCGCTCGGAGCGTGCGATCAGAGCGGTGAGGCCCGCTCGTCCTCCCGCACCGAGGTCGGCGCGACCAAGCCAGCGCCCGCCCCCGCGAAGGACCCGGCCGCGCCCGCCGTACTCGCCCACGGCGCGCCGCCGGCCGAGCCGCCGCCGCCGAGCGACGATCGCCCCGACGAAGAGGACATCCCGCTGCCCGAGGAGCCGGCGCCGCCTGTCGCCCCCGCGGACTACGGCGTGATCAAGCCGTCCGTGCCGCCGCCCGAGCCGGCCGCGCTGACGATGCATGCGCTCGCGGGTTACGAGGTCGTTGCGATCCACGACAAGCCTGACGGCGAGTCGCCGAAGCTCGGCTACCTGCGCGTCGGCACACGCACGATGGTCGGCAGCAAGCAGAGCGGACCGGGCTGCCCCAAGGGCTGGCACGCGCTCGCGCAAGGCGGCTTCGCATGCGCGAACAAGGGCCTCGTCGTCGATGCGACGCGCGAGCCACCGATGCCCGATCCGCCGCCGGCAGCCCGGGTGGATCAGCCGCTGCCGTACGACTACGCGTACGTGAAGCGGTGGAACAGCCCGATGTTCTGGCGCGTGCCGACGCCCGAGGAGTTCACCGGTGCCGAAGCGCTTCGCACGACGCGCGAGCAAAAGCGACTCGCGGCCGAGGCCGCGGCGAAGGGACTGCCGACACCGACGGCGAAGAAGCCGGCCCCGACGGAGGCGCCGAAGGCCGACGCACCCGCGACCGATGATTCGCTGAAGAAGCTGCCGTCGGTCGACGACGACACCAAGCCCGACGACACCAAGCCCGACGACACCAAGCCCGACGACACCAAGCCCGACGACACCAAGCCCCAGCCGAAGGTCGCCGAGCCGAAGACCGAGCCGAAGGCCCAGCCGAAAGCCGACGCGAAAGCCGACGCGAAGGCCGAGGACAAGCCCGAAGAAAAACCCGTCGAGCAGCCACCGCCGAGCGAGGCCGAGATCATCGCGGCCTCGAAGCTCCCGCTCAAGCCCGAGAAGTCGTGGCTCGAGCGCGGGTTCTACGTGTCGGTCGGCGAGAAGCTCACCGAAGAGGGCCGCACGTGGTGGCACACCGCGCGCGGTGGCTACGTCGACGTCACGCACGCGTACAAGTACGACGCCAAGGACTTCGCAGGGATCGAGCTGCCGGCGGAGGCGACGTTCCCGTTCGGCTTCGTGATGTCGGAGACGACGAAGCTGATCGCGCTCGCGCCCGACGGCAAGATGACGACGGCGGCCACGCTCGAGAAGCGCACGTTCGTCGACCTCGACGAAGAGATCGAGATCGGCGGCAAGACCTACATGACGACCGCCGACGGTCATCTGATCCGCAAGAGTGATCTTCGCACCGCGGATCCACAGCCGCTGCCGAAGGGCTTGCAGCCGTGGGAGCGCTGGGTCGACGTCAGCCTCGACAAGCAGATCCTCGTCGCCTACGAGGGCGAGCAGCCGGTGTTCGTATCCCTCGTGTCGACCGGCAAGAAGGGCACCGCGGACGAGCCGTTCGTCACGCCCGAAGGTCGCTGGCGGATCCGCAGCAAGCACATCTCGACGACGATGGACGGCAACACCGCGTCCGACGGCAACTACTCGATCCAAGACGTGCCGTGGACGATGTTCTTCGAGGGCAGCTACGCCCTGCACGGCGCGTTCTGGCACCAAGGCTTCGGTCGACCGCGCAGCCACGGCTGCGTGAACCTCGGCCCGAGCGCAGCGCGGTGGCTGTTCAACTGGACGACGCCGTTTCTGCCCGAAGGCTGGCACGGGGTGCACGCGCATGCGGGGAGCCCCGGTACGACCGTGGTGGTTCGAAGGTAGTCCTTCGAAGCCAGTCCTTCGAAGCCAGTCGCGTCCTCCACGCGCCGGCTTCGTGCGAAGCTGCCGTTCTTGCGTCTCGGGCCCACTGCAGTCGTCGGCAGGACACCGGCACCGGTCGAGCTGCGCAGCCCGGAAGCGAGCGAGGCGGGACCGATGCTCGAGTTCCTGCGCACGCTCTTGCACGAGTCGTCGGAGTACCTGAACTCGCCGACCGATCGCTACGACGCGATGTCCGAGAACGCCCTCGCCGAGCGCCTCCGCCGGCTCGCCGACAGCGATCGCGAGTTCTATCTGTCCGCGTTCGAGGGTGAACGCGTCGTCGGCAACCTGCTGTTCTCCGCCTACGACGTGCCGGTCTCGGTGCACTGCGGTCAGCTCGCGATGGGCGTGCTGCAGAGCCACCAGGGGATCGGCATCGCCTCCGCGTTGCTGTCACGCTGCATCGACGAAGCCCGAGCGCTCGGCGTGTGGAACCTGCGCTTCACGGTCCGCACGTACAACCATCGCGCGATCGCGTTGTACGAACGCCACGACTTCCGCCGCGTCGGACGCCTCGAACGCGTCGCCCTCATCGGTGGAGAGGACGGCGCGTTCGTGGACGAGTTCCTGTATCAGGGCGTGTTCGGCGGGCCATCCGGCGGCGACTAGCGCCGCGCGCGAGCTCAGCAGGCTTGCGTGTAGAGCACGCGGCCGCTGCCGTCGTCGGCGCAGAACCAGACATCGCCGCTCGCGTCGCAGCAGCCGACGCCGGTGATACCCATCTCGCCGCCGCAATCGCCACCTTCGACGAGCTCGACCCCGTCGGCACAGGCGCTCGGCATCAGGCCGGACGGATCCTCGCCCTCGCCGCCGCAGATGTAGCCCTCGGGGATCGTCTTCTCCCCGGTGCGGCCCCAGCCACACGAGCCGGCGATGCCGGTCTCGCTGCTGCCGGTGTCGCTCGGCTCGTCGGTCGTGCCGGTGTCGGAGGGAAGGTCGGTCGTGCTCGCGTCGGTCGTGGTCGACGCGGTCGTCGCCGTGGTCGACGGATCGGTCGTCGACGGATCGGTCGTCGACGGATCGGTCGTCGACGGATTGGTCGTCGACGGGTTCGTGCTGGTATCGCCCGCGCCGTCGTCGTCGACGTCGTCGTTGATGACACAGGCACCGAGCCAAGGACCGAGGCAGAGCGCAGCGATCGTCGAGAAGGCGAGGGACTTCGACATGTTCAGGGTTCTCCTAAGGGGCGTCCGAGCACCCAGGGCGAGGCTATGGACGCGAGCGACATGGAGCGATTCAGGCCTCGCGCACACGAGTAAGAAGCGCGACCTGGGTTACAGTAGCATGCCCCAAACTACGGTCAACGGGCCCGTAGCGGCCTGAGTTGTGCTCGGTGGAGCGTGACATCGATGTCAGACTCACGGCCGACGCGCGAACGCCCACCGGTTCGGGCTGCTATACCGCGACCATGCGCCGCGACCACGACCGCGTCGAGATCGAGCAGTTGGAGGTCGAGTGTATCGTCGGTATCCGTCCCGAGGAGCGCGATCGCCCTCAGCCGCTCATCGTCGATCTCGCGCTCGAGTACGACCTGCACGATGCCGGTCGCTCCGGCCGCATCGGCGACACGTGCGACTACGCGCAGCTCGCCCGCGAGGTGACGGCCCTGCTGGAGTTCCGCCGCTACAAGCTGCTCGAAAACGCGGCCGCCGAGATCGGCGCCATGGTCCTCGGTCTGCACCACGGCACGCGGCTCGAGCTGCGCCTGGGCAAGCCGAACGCAATCGCGAACGCACATCGCGCGGGCGTGTCGGTGGTGCGCACGCCGGTCGACTATCCGCGCCGTTGCGAGGCGTCGCGCTTCGGCGAGGTCGAGGTGCTGCTCGAGACGCGCGAGGCCGGGCTGTATCTGTTGCACGTCGAGGCGCAGCACGAGATTCCGCGGCACCGCCACGAGGTGATGGCCGAGCTCGAGTGGTTGGTCGAGGGCGAGCTCGTGCAGGACGGCACGCTCCTCGAGCCGTGTGTGCCGCGCGCCTGGACCAAAGGCCTGGTGCACGGCTACGCGAACGTGTCGGCTCGGCGCGCGACATTGTTCTGTTGCGACACGCCGCCGTTCCTGCCGCACGACGAGATCGACGAGGTCGCGCGGTGACTTCCTCGCGCGGGGCGGGTCGCGTGCTCGTGACCGGTGCGACCGGTGGCGTCGGCCGTGCGATCGTGCGGGTGCTCGTGGGTGAGGGGCGCGAGGTCGTGGGCGTGTATCGTCGCGAGGTCGCGGCCGCGCAGGCCATCGAGATGATGCGCCATGATCTCGACGACGACGCGAGCGTCCGTGCACTGTCGATGCGCGTCGCACACCGCCCGCTGTACGGAGTCGTGTGTGCGGCGGGCATCACCGCACAGGCGGCGATCGATGGTGACGACGACGTGCTCGATCGGCAGCTCGGAACGAATCTGCGTGCACCGCTCGTGCTCGTGCGCGAGCTGCTGCGGGCCAACGCAATCGCGGATGGTGCTTCGATCGTGCTCGTCGGCTCCAACCTCGCGCGTCACGGTCAGGCCGAGCGCGTCGCGTATGCAGCGGCGAAGGCGGGACTCGAGGGCGCGACGCGATCGCTCGCGCGCGAGCTCGCACCGCGCGGCGTGCGGGTCAACACGGTCGCACCGGGACTTCTGCGCACCGAGATGACGGCGAAGCTGACCGAGGACGACGTCGAGCGCTACGCGAGCTCGGTGCCGCTCGGACGCATCGGTGGTGGCGAGGACGTCGCGCCGCTCGTCGGCTTCTTGCTCGGTGACGGCGCCGCATACATCACGGGACAGATCATCGACGTGGACGGCGGCTGGGGCTGCTGACGGCGCGTCTACGAATCGCGGATCAGTAGCGCCGGAACCTCTGCGTGCGCCCGCTGTCTCGACCGGTTCGGAGCGCCCATGACTGACGACGATCTCGATCTTCCTCCGCGGCGCTTCGGTGCCGTGACCGCCGCGACGACTGCGGCAGCTCTGTTCGGTTGCGGCGTGATCGCGTGGCTCGAGCTGCGCGACGCCGATCGTCCGCAGCCCACGAGCCCGCTGGTGGCCGCGAGCGAGCCGATCTACATGGAGGTGCGGATCCCCGACGAGCCGGCGATCCCACAGATGGCGCGCAACTTCGATCCTGAGATGGTGGCGCGCAACGCCGGGATTCTCGGGCTCGTTCAGCAGGACTCCGGACACTTTCTCGCGAGCCCTCACGGTGGCGTGTTCGCGACCGGCGACGACGACGAGGATGTCTGGGGCGGCCTCACTGGCACCGAGATCGGCGAAGCCCAGGGCACTGCCGGCCTCGGTCTCATCGGCACTGGTCGCGGTGGCGGCGGCAGCGGCCAGGGCATGGGGACCGGCAGCGGATGGGATCACGGGCAGATGGGTCGCACCGCGCGGCACGAAGCGGATTCACTGCGCGGCGAGTCGTACGATGCGATCGACGAGCACGACTTCATCGCAATCGGCGACGACGCACGATCGACGTTCTCGATCGACGTCGACACCGCGTCGTACAGCAACGTGCGGCGAATCCTCGGCGAAGGCGTGCTGCCACCGGCGGATGCGGTGCGCATCGAAGAGCTCGTGAACTACTTCGACTACGACTACGCACCGCCCGAGGGCGATCTACCGTTCGCGGTGCACTCGGAGGTCGCGCCGTGTCCGTGGAACGAGGAGAACCTGCTGGTGAAGGTCGGTCTGCAGGGCCAGCGCTACGACCACGCGGATCTGCCCGCGCGCAACTTCGTGTTCCTCGTCGACGTGTCGGGCTCGATGAGCGGCGAGATGTCGCTCGTGCACGACTCGCTCGGCTTGCTCGTCGATCACATGCGCCCGCAGGATCGCGTCGGTATCGTCGTGTATGCCGGGGCCTCGGGCGTCGTGCTCGATCCGACGACCGGCCGGAAGAAGGACGCCATCCGCAAGGCGATCGCCAAGCTGCGCAGCGGTGGCTCGACGAACGGCGGCGCCGGCATCGAGCTGGCGTATCGACTTGCGAGCAAGCACTTCGTCGAGGGCGGCGCGAATCGGGTGATCCTCGCGACCGACGGCGACTTCAACGTCGGCGTGACGAGCCGCAAGTCGCTCGACACGTTGATCGAGAAGCAGCGAAGCACAGGAGTGTTCCTGTCGGTGCTCGGCTACGGCCGCGGCAACCTGCAGGACGCGACGATGGAGCGGCTCGCGAATCGCGGCAACGGCAACTACGCCTACATCGACACGATCGACGAGGCGAAGAAGGTCCTCGTCGACGAAGCGGCTGCGAACCTCGTGACGATCGCGAAGGACGTGAAGATCCAGGTGACGCTCGATCCCGCAGAGGTGTCGTCGTGGCGCCTGGTCGGCTACGAGAATCGCAAGCTGGCGCATCGCGACTTCGAGGACGACACCAAGGATGCGGGCGAGATCGGTGCGGGTCACTCGGTGACGGCGCTGTACGAGGTCGTGCCGACGCGCAGCGCGACGGAGCGCTCGGGCGATCTGATGCGTGTCGGCGTGCGGTGGAAGGCCGCGCACGGCGACACGAGCACCGGCATCGAGCACATCGTCAGCGGAGATGCGCGCACGCTCGCATCCGCGACGGACGACTTTCGGCTCGCGGCGGGCGTCGCGCAACTCGGCATGTTGCTGCGCGCCTCGGAGCATCGCGGCACCGCGACGTGGGCGAGCACGATGACCCTGGTGAAGGCCACGATCGACGAGTCCGCGGCGTGCGAGCGGATCGAGCTCGCACAGCTCGTCGGTCAGGCGGCCGCAATCTCCGGCGTCCGGGTCGTCGCACCGCAGCGCACCACGTGCGCGAAAAGCTGATCGCGACTCACGGGCGCAGGGCGGGCCCGAGGATCGGGAATCGAAAATCCGTCGGGGTGGGCGTCACAACCGACCTGGTCCCGACTCCATCACACCATGCAGCGCATCCTCACCCTCCTCGCAGCCGTCGCCCTCCCTCTGCTCGCCTGTGATTCCGGCGGTGGGGAGTACGTGAAGAAGATGGACGAGTTCTCGGCCGCAGCGTGTGCGTGCAAGGACTCCGCGTGCATCACCAAGGTGTCGCAGGAGCAGGCGGACTGGCTCTCGAAGAACGCCGCCTTGGCGTCGAAGCTCGACGCCAAGGATGCGGAGAAGATCACCGCCGCCGCGACGAAGATGGGCGAGTGCGTGACCAAGATCGCGACCGGCGGCGGCTGAGATTCGCGCGGCGTCGAAAGTTCGTCGGGTGTCTCGGGCGTGCGCCGAGCCACGACGCGCGCACGCACCGAGAACGCGTGACGCTCCGCGCATCGCGACGACGCCGATCTCGCACGTCGACGCGCTCGTCTCGCGGTATGATTGCTGTGCTGGAGGTCGGATGACGCGAGCACACATCGGCGTGGCGTGGACGGTGGTCTTGCTCGGCGCGTGCGCGAGCCCCTCGGCGACGGATTCGAACTCGACGGGGTCCGATGAATCGACCGACTCGACGGGTGCGAGCGACACCACCATCGTCGCCTCGACGACGAGCACAGAGCCGTCGTCGACGTCGACCGCCGACACGACGTCGACCGCCGACACGACGACCGGTGATCCCGCGACTGGTTGTCCCGGCACGACGCTGCTGCCGAACCCGACGGATTTCTCCGCGCGCGGACCGTGGCCGGTCGGGGTGCGAACGACGACGATCGACGATCTCACCGTCGAGGTCTGGTACCCGGCGGTGCCCGGCAGCGACGACGGTGTCGACCCCGCGATCTACGACATCCGCCTCGCGATTCCCGAGTCGGAGCGCGAGAAGATCTCGGATGCCGACAATCCGTGGCAGCCCTGCGAGTGCCGTCGCGATCTACCGATCGACGACGGTCACGGGCCCTATCCGGTGATCGTATTCGTGCACGGTACCGCGAGCTTCCGGACGCAGTCGCTGCCGCAGATGGTGCACTGGGCGTCGCGCGGGTTCGTGGTGATCGCGGCTGATCACCCGGGGCTGTGGCTCGCCGATCTGCTCGGTGGTTTCTGCGGCGAGCCGATGGTGATGCAGGATCTCGGCGGTGACGTCGACGCAATGCTCGCGGCCGTACGCGGCGACGCACCGGGCCTCGAGGATTTCGCCACGGTGATCGACGCGACGCGCATCGGCATGAGCGGGCACAGCGCGGGTGGTGGTGCGGTGTCGGGCTTCGGCGGCGACGCGCAGGTGATCGTGCCGCTCGCGTCGGGCGGTGTCGATGCGGGCGACGCTTTGCAATCGGTGCTCGTGATGGGCGGTACCGACGACAGCATTGTCGACTACGGACAGCAGCAAGCGGGCTACGCCGATGCGCCGTCGCCGAAGCGACTCGTCGGCGTTGCCGCGGGCGGACACCTGAGCTTCTCGGAGATCTGCTCGCTGACGAACGACGCGGGCGACAACCTGCTCGAGATCGCGAACGCAGCCGGCGTGTGCGGGGCGCAGTTTGCCGGGTTCCTGTTCCAATGCAGCGACACGCTGATTCCGGATCCGGACGCGTGGGCGATCGTCGACTTCGCGACGGCAGCCGCGTTCGAGGAGGTGCTGCAGTGCGCGGAGATCGGGGACGCGTTCGACGTGCTGCGCGAACGCGAAGGCGTGCAAGAGGTGCTCGAGACGAGGTGATCGCCGGCGCGTCCGTGCGCTCGCGGGTTACTTCGGCGGCATGACCTTCAGGCACGGGCGTGGGCTCGCGTCGTCCTCGGTGATGTCGGGAGGCTCGGTCGCGCCGTCGGTCGCATCCGTGTCCGGGTTCGGGTCCTGCGGCGCCTCGGGCGGCTGCTCGCCCTGCGAGTCCGGCATCGGCGGCGACAAGCACGGCTGCGGCTTCGACGTACGGCCCGTGCAAGCAACCGCGAGGCTCGACAGCGCGATCGCGATGAAGCGTTGGCGGCGTGCGAGGATCGCTGCGCGATCGTGGCCATCGTCGAAGCCCATCGCTCGCGAGCGTATCACCGCTCGTGCCGCTTGCGAGGCGGCCGCGGCACTGCAGTGCGCGGATCCTCCGGCCAGTCGTGGCGCGGATATCTGCGCATCAACGCGCGGCGCACCTCCGGATACACGCGCTCCCAGAATCCCGCGAGATCGGTCGTGACTTGCTCCGCGCGGCCGTTGGGCGCGAGCAGGTGGATCGCGACGGGCACCCTGCCCTCCATCACCGTCGGGCCCACCTTGCTGCCGAAGAACTCCTGCATGCGCGACTCGATCCACGGCGCGCGATCGACCTCGTAATGAACCTTCACGCGTCGTCCGCCGCCAAGCGCGACGTGCGTCGGTGCTCGCCGCTCGAAGCGATCGCGATCGGATCCGAGCGCAGCGAGCACCTGATCCAGCACGCCCGCCGATCGTAGCTGCACGAAGCTGCTTCGGCCCTCGCACGCGAGCGCGAGCGCTGCATCGATCGCTTCGGTCGTCGGCACTACCGCCGCAGCATCGTGGATCCGCACGAACGCGCCGCGATGGAGCAGCTGCATCGCATCCTGCGGTTCCTCACACCACGCCGCCGCACCGCGAGCACGTGCTGCGTCGAGCAACGCGCCGCTCGTCGCCGCACCTCCACGCGCGTCGCGACGCGACTCGAGCAACAGCCCGTCCCAGCGGGTCTCGATCGTCACCTCGACGCGCTCGCGCTCCGCATCGAACACCGCGATCGTGCGCTCTTCGAGCCGATCAGCATCGAGCTCGAGGAGCCACTCCGGCTCGACCGCCGCCGCCTGGCGCACGAGCACCGCAGCGCCCACGCCTTCGCGTCGCGACTGGGCCGCGAGCGCGACGACGAACGCCGCGCCGTGCACCACCGACTCTTCCGCGAGCTCCGCGGCACCGCCACCGCCGGCGAACGCGAGCTTGCGCCGCGTGCCTGCAACTGCCGGCCTGACCGCCGCGACGCGATCCGGAAACCCGGCGAGCAATGCCATGCCGAGCGCATCGTCGTCGATCGGTTCGTCGCCACCGCCACCGCGCGAGAGCTGCCGCCACACATCGAGCACCGTGCGGCACGCACCGGCATCGAGTCCCAACGATGGAGCACGCCGCGGATCACGGGAGAACGCGCGCAGATCCTCGAGATCCACCACGACATCCGAGCTCGCCGCGACGCTCGCCCGCGGCGCGCGATCGATCCCTCCTCTGCGAATGCTCCGCTCCGACAACAACGCGGCCGCACCCGCGGCCGCGTGACCGACACCGAGATCAAACCCGGCCTGGATCACGCGCGCGAGTCGTGGATGCGTCGGATACTTCAGCAACCCCCGGCCACGCGCCGTCAGCCGCCCCGAATCGTCGATCGCCCCGAGCCTCGCGAGCAGCTCGTCGGCACCGCGTGCGGCCAACACTGGCGGCGCGTCGAGCCACTGCAGCGCATCCCACCGATCGAAGCCCGCCGCACGCACAGCGAGCGCGCCCGCGGCGAGATCGAGCCGCAGGATCTCCGGCGGATCGAACGCAGGCCGGCGGTCGAGATCGTGCTTCGTGTACAGCCGAATGCATCGCCCCGCCCGCGTGCGCCCGGCTCGACCCGCACGTTGCTCCGCGGACGCCTTCGAGATCCGCCCGAGCACGAGCGACCCGAGCCCCGTCCACGGATCGTGGCTCGCCTGTCGCACCAGCCCGCTGTCGATCACGCACGCGATCCCTTCGATCGTGATCGACGTCTCCGCGACGTTCGTCGCGAGCACGAGCTTCGGTCGCGCACCAGGCTGCACGGCACGATCCTGCTCCGCCGCCGGCAGCTCACCATGCAGCACGACGATCTCGAGCCCCAGCTTCGCCGCGATCCCCGTGCATGCTTCGTTGCTCTCGCGGATCTCGCGGGCGCCGGGCAAGAACACGAGCACGCTGCCGTCGAGGTGCCCCAGATCCCGCAGCGCCTGCGCGACCTGCACCCCGATCGGCCGCTCGCTCGCAGTCGTCACATGCTCGATCTCCACCGGGAACACGCGCCCCGCACAGTGCAGCGGCGTCGCGCCGAGATACGCCGCGATCGGCCCCGGATCGAGCGTCGCCGACATCACCGCGCAGCGCAGATCCGGCCGCGCCCCGTGCTTGAGCGCGCGCACCAGCGCGAGCGCCAGATCGGCATCGAGGTGCCGCTCGTGGAACTCGTCGAACACGACCGCACCGATTCCCGCGAGCGTCGGATCGTCGATCAATCGCCGCGCGAGGATCCCTTCGGTGACGAAGCGAACCCGCGTCGCCGCCGACGTCTTCGCATCGAACCGCACCTGATACCCGATCGTGCCGCCTACGCTCTCGCCCCGCTGCGATGCGACGCGAACCGCAGCGAGTCGCGCCGCGATCCGCCGCGGCTGCGCGATCCAGATCTCACCGCGATCCGCCCACCCACCGTCGAGCATCACCTCGGGTAGCCGCGTGGTCTTGCCCGCGCCCGGCTCCGCCTGCACGACGAGATCGCGACCGGCAGCGAGCTGGGCCCGCACCGCCGGAACGATCAGCTCGATCGGGAGCACCTACCAGCGAACCTACCACCGACCTTGGATGCGCAGCATGAAGTCGTACGGGTAGCCGAGATCGAACGCGGACACCTCGTCGAGCATGCGCATCATTTCTTCAGGTAGTCGTACTGCGGAGGCCTCGAGGTTGTCGTCGAGTTGCGCGAGGCTGCGCGCGCCGAAGATCACGCTCGTGACCGCCGGCTTGCGGATCAGCCACGCGAGCGCGACCTGGGCCGGCGTCGCGCCGAGCTCCGCCGCAACCGTGACGAGCGCATCGACGATCTTCCAGTTGCGCTCGGAGTCGAGACGACCCCAGCGATCCTTCCACTGATCGAGCCGGCTGCCGGCGGGCGGCCGCTGACTGCCGCGATACTTGCCCGACAGCAGACCCGCAGCGAGCGGCGACCACGGCAGGATCCCGAGCCCGTGCTCGCGACACAGCGGCACGTGCTCACGCTCGATCTCGCGGGCGATGAGACTGTACTGCGCCTGCAACGTCGCGAACCTCGAAATGCCGTGCGTGCGGCTCGTCCACACGCTGTCCGCGAGTCGATACGCCGCGTAGTTGCTCGCGCCGATGTAGAGCACCTTGCCCTGCGTGACGAGGTCGTCGAGCGCACGCAGCGTCTCTTCCTCGGGCGTGTCCACGTCCTGCATGTGGACCTGGTACAGATCGATGCGATCGGTCCGCAGGCGCCGCAGGCTCTCCTCGCACGAGCGCAGGATGCGAAGCCGCGATGCACCCGATCCGTTCGGACCACGGCTCATGCGAAAGCGGAACTTCGTCGCGAGCACGACATCGTCGCGACGCCTGTCGCGATCGAACCACTTGCCGATCACACGCTCGGTGAGGCCGTCTTGGCCGTACACGTCGGCGGTGTCGAAGAAGTTCACACCCATGTCGAGCGCGCGGTTCATGATCGCGAACGCGGTGTCTTCGTCGCAGCCGACCTTGTGCATGAACGAGCTGTCGTCGGCCTCGCCGAACGTCATCGTGCCCAAGCACAGCGTCGAGACCCGTAGACCCGTTCGACCGAGTGTTCGATATTCCATGTGGCGGTCCCGAACGCGGGAGCCTACAGCAAGGCGGTGCTCGCGCGCGCACGAACGAGCGTGACCCTGCTCGCGTCGGGTTCCGCAGCGCTTGACCGCGTTGGGGCGTCGCTCGATGCTCGCGAGGTGGCCCCACGCACGCTCGGCACGCTGTCGGTCGGTGAGTCGGGCGAGGTCGCGGGCATCGACGGCGACGGTGCGCTCGTCGTGCGCCTCTCCGAGATGGGCTTCGTCGCCGGCACGCATGTCCGTTTGGTCAAGGTCGCACCGCTCGGCGATCCGCTGCAGCTGACGCTGCGCGGCTATCACGTGTCGCTGCGTCGCGCCGAAGCAGCGAGGATCCGCATCGCGTGAGCGAGGCAACGACGCCGCGCATCGTCGCGCTCGCCGGCAATCCGAACGTCGGCAAGACCAGCCTCTTCAACGAGCTGACGGGGTCGCGTCACCGTGTCGGCAATTATGCAGGCGTCACCGTCGAGCGGCGCGACGGCGACGTCGCCCGCAAGTTCGGTGCGGTGCTCACGATCGTGGATCTGCCCGGCTGCTACAGCCTGACCGCGACGTCGGCGGACGAAGCCGCCGCTCACGCGACGCTCACTGGCCGCGGTGGCGATCCTCCGACGGCGATCGTCGCAGTCGTCGACGCGACGAACCTGCCGCGCAACCTCTACTTCGTGCTGCAGCTCCGCGAGCTCGGCTTACCCATCGTCGTCGCGCTGAACATGATCGACACCGCGCGCACGCTCGGGCTGTTCTCCGATGCGGCGCAGCTCGCCGATCGACTCGGTGTGCCGGTCGTCGCGACGTCGGCGCGCAACGGCGACGGCGTGGGCGAGCTCGTCGCCGCGATCGGTCGCCTGCCCGCACGCGAGACCGCATCGCTCGTCGCGCCCCAGGCGGCGATGACGGAGCTGCGCGACGTGCTGCGCAAGCTCGGCGGCGACGGTGCGCGCGCGCGCTGGGTGATCGGCACCGCCGCGGCCGGCCGACTGCAGGAGCACGGCGGCACCGCGCCAGAACAAGCCGCGATCGCGACGCTCGATCCGCAGGTCGTGCTGCGCGCCGCGGTGCAGCTCGCCGAGCTGCGCTACCACGAGGTCGACCGCGTCCTCGCCGGCATCCACGAGGGTGGCGACACCACCGCGCCCGCGATGGCGACCTCGGAGCGCATCGACGCCGTGCTCACCCATCGCGTGTGGGGCCTCGGCGCGTTCGCACTCGTGATGGCGACGATCTTCACCGCGGTGTTCACGTGGGCGCAGCCGTTCATGGATGCGATCGAGTGGGTCATCGGCGCCGCGTCCGAGGCGACTACGAGCGCGCTCGGCCCCGGTCTGCTCACCGATCTCCTCACGCAAGGCGTCATCGCGGGCGTCGGCAACGTCGTCGTGTTCGTGCCGCAGATCGCGATGCTGTTCCTCTTGCTCGGCGCGCTCGAGGACAGCGGCTACCTCGCGCGTGCGGCGTTCCTCATGGATCGCATGATGGCGAAGCTCGGCCTGCATGGGCGCGCGTTCATTCCGCTGTTGTCCGGCTACGCGTGCGCGGTGCCGGCGATCCTCGGCACGCGCACGATCACGAGCTTCAAGGACCGACTCGTCACGATCCTGATGATCCCGTACATGAGCTGCTCGGCGCGCCTGCCGATCTACAGCCTCGTGATCGGTGCGCTGTTCGTCGTCGATCCCGACGCACCCGGCGCGAACATGAAGCGCGCGGGGATCATGCTCGGCATGTATGCGCTCGCGACGGTCTCGGCGCTGGCCGTCGGGTTCATCGCGAAACGGACGATCCTGCGCAGCCCGACGCCACCGCTCGTGCTCGAGCTGCCGCCTTATCGTCTGCCGCGGCTGCGCAACACGGTGCTGCTCGTCTACGACCGCACGATGGACTTCGTGCGCAACGCGAGCACCGTGATCCTCGCGTGCACGATCGTGCTGTGGGCCGTGCTGTCGTTCCCGCGCGATGCGACCGGCGCCGGCGAGGAAGGCCCGACGAACATCTCCGCGAGCTACGGCGGACGCGTCGCGCAGACCATGGAGCCCGTGCTCGAACCGATGGGTCAGGACTGGCGCATGGGCGTCGGCATCCTCGGCAGCTTCGCCGCGCGCGAGGTGCTCGTCAGCACGCTCGGGCTCGTCTACGGCATGGAGGCCGACGAGGACGATCCCGTCGAGCTGCGCGAGGCGATCCGCAACGAGACCGACGAGCACGGCAACCGCAAGCACACGCCGCTGTCCGGCCTCGCGCTGATGGTGTTCTTCGTGTACGCGTGCCAGTGCATGTCGACGCTCGCGGTCGTGCGTCGCGAGACCGGCTCGTGGGGATGGACGGTGTTCATGTTCACGAGCATGACGACGGTTGCATACGTTGCAGCCGTGGTGGTCTTCCAAGTCGGTCGCCTACTCGGCTACGGCTAGGGCTACGGTAGCCAGCGCGGACCGAACATGGTGTCATCGGGTGGTTTGACTGCGCCCGCGGCGTCTTGCCCCGACGAGAACACGCTGGTTGCGTTCGCCTCCGGTGGGCTTCCGATCCTCGATGCGACGCGTGTCGAGGAGCATCTCGACGAGTGTCCCGTGTGCTTCTCGCTCGTCGCCGAGCTCGCGCGGGCGGATCCCGACGACTCCGATCCGACGCGCATGCTGACGATCGCGGGCACGGACGGCGGCGTGGACGAGCCCCATGACGAGCCCCATGACGAGCCCCAAGACGAGGTGGAACAGACACGGCTCGCCCCGATCGGATCCCTGGGACCACCCGGATCTCTGGGAGCGCTCGATCGCGCCGGGCTCACGCAGATCGCCGTGATCCCGCTGCCGCCCGGATCTTCGCAGCAGCAGTCGTCGCACCCACCGACGCAGTTGGGCCGCTACACGGTGCTGCATCGGCTCGGCGCCGGCGCGATGGGTGTCGTGTATGCCGCGGTCGATCGCGAGCTCGGTCGCCGCGTCGCACTGAAGCTCATCGATGCATCGGGCACGAACGTCGTCGAAGGCGGCGCGCGACTGCTGCGCGAGGCCCAGGCACTCGCGCGCCTCGCCCATCCGCACGTGGTCACCGTGTACGACGCCGGTCGCGTCGACGGTCAGGTGTTCGTCTCGATGGAGCTCGTGCCGGGCACGACGCTCGCCGAGTGGCTCAAGCTGCGCAAGCGAACCTGGCGCGAGATCCTCGGCGTGTTCACGCAAGCGGCGGCCGGCCTCGCGGCAGCGCACGAGGCCGGAATCATCCACCGCGACTTCAAGCCGAGCAACGTCCTCGTCGACGAGAACGATCGCGCGCGCGTCGTGGACTTCGGGCTCGCGCGCGCATTCGGGCCCGCGAGGGACGACGCACATACGGTGATTCGCGCGAGCCCGATGGACAGCGTGGATCCGGTCTCCGCTGTGCTCGGTCGATCGGGATCGGATCTCTCGCTGTCAGGCGTCGTCGCCGGTACGCCGGCCTACATGGCCCCAGAGCAATACGAAGGCACCGGTGACGCGCGCATCGATCAGTTCGCATTCTGCGTCGCGATGTACGAGGCGTTGTTCGGCCGCCGGCCGTTCGTTGCGGTCGATGCCGATCGACTGTACACGCGGCTCGTCTCCGGCGTGCCACCGGACATCCCGCTGCACGCGGACGTGCCCGACTGGCTCGCGCGCATCGTGCTGCGCGGGCTGTCGCGCGAGCCCGAGCGTCGCTTCGCGAGCATGGAGGACCTGCTCGCCGCGATCGTCCACGCCCAGCGTCGGCGCGTGATCCTGCGCCGCGCCGCGATCGGCGGGGGTGTGCTCGGCGTCGTCGGGCTCGCCGCGCTCGCGACGTTCGCGAACGATCGTCCCGATCCGTGCGACGACGCGCGCGACCGTCTCGCGGCGGTCTGGAACGACACGTCGATCGCCGCGATGAAGAACGCAGTGGAAGCAACCGATGCACCGTTCGCCGCCGATGTGTGGACGAGCGCGCGTGCCTCGGTCGAGACCTGGGCGGGCACGTGGACCGACGCGGCAACGGAGCAGTGCCGCGCGAACGCTGGACACGAGCCGACCGGTGTCGACGCGCGACGCGGCGCTTGTCTCGACGGCCGACTCGCGCAGCTCGGCGCACTCGTCGAGGTGTGGTCGGTCGCCGATCGGGCCATCGTGGAGGATCTCGTCGACGGTGCGCATTGGCTCGCGCCGATCGGTGCATGTGCAGACCCACCGATCGTCGTCGATCCCGACGTGCTCGACGTCGGGCGCCGCGCGCAGGCCCGCCGCATCCGCGATCTACTGGTGCGGGCCCGCGCCGCGGGTGCATGCGGGGCGTTCGCGCGCGGCGTCGCGATCGCTGCGCAGGCCACCGAGCTTGCGCGCGCGCTCGGCGACGGCGATCCGCTGCTCGGCGAGGCCCAGCTCGCGCTCGGCGAGCTGCAGATCGGCGACGGGCGCATCGATGAGGGCACTGCGCACATCGACGCCGCGCTGAACTCGTCGATCGCCCGCGACGATCCGCGCCTGCTCGCTCGCGCAGCGATGGCGGCTGCGGGCGGTGCTGCGATCGCGCGTCGTGCACCGGAGCAGATCCTGCAGCTCGTCGCGATCGGTCGTGCCGCGCTGGGGCGTGCGCCGGCCGCTGCGAACGAAGACGGGCTGATCGCGGGCCTCGCGATCAGCGAGGCCGTCGCGCATCGCCAAGCTGGTCGTCCCCTCGATGCCGTCGCCGCGCTCGCGACCGCGCTCGAGGTCCGGCTCGCGTTCGCCGGTGAGCAGGATCCGCGACTCGCGGAGATCCTCGTCGCGCTCGGCGACGCATCGATCGCCGCGGCGCGGCTCGACGACGCGCTCGCCCACCAGCGCCGTGCGCTCGCGATCCGCGAGGCCCTACTCGGCGCCGCGCACCCCGACGTCGCCGCATCGGCCGCCGCGACCGCGGACGCCTTGGTCGCACTCGGCCGCATCGACGAGGCCCGCGAGCTGAGCCGCCGCGCGCTGTCGATCCGCGAGCGTGCATTCGGTGTCGATCACCCGCGCGTCGCCGACTCGCTCGGCCAGCTCGGCGCGATCGAGGCGGAGCTCGGGCACATCGATCTCGCGCTCGCGAGTCACCGCCGCGCGCTCGCGATCCGCGAGATGTCGTCCGACGTCGCGGCGCTCACCGGCGCGCTCAATCGACTCGGCGCGACGCTGGTGACGCTCGGGCGCTGGGACGAGGCGGATGCCGTACTGGACCGCCTGGGAAAGGAAACCGAGACCGGCTACGAAGAAACCGTTCGAATATGGCGCGAGCATTGCGCGAGGAACAAACATGCC
>Ga0163144_10003706_pt1 | contig 34776 bp, 33 predicted proteins | sample OliLak19BULKMAT1_FD_123175 | JGI IMG/M metagenome (GOLD analysis project Ga0163144, IMG submission 123175) | Freshwater microbial mat bacterial communities from Lake Vanda, McMurdo Dry Valleys, Antarctica - Oligotrophic Lake LV.19.BULKMAT1 | ecosystem: Environmental > Aquatic > Freshwater >...
CAGGCGCTTGGCGAGGAAATCGTGGAGGGCGCCGGGGCGTTCGTAGAAATCGAGGCGGAGGAAGGCGGGGTTGGTCAGCAGATCGCCGCGGAAAGGGATGGCGCGGAACGCGATGTCGGTGGCACCGGTGATGTCCTGCCAGGTGTGGCCGGAGGCGTCGAGCTTCTCAGGCAGCGCGATGAGATGCCCGGGATCGTCCGAGGAAGGGAACGCGCATCATAAGTGCCCATCAAAAGTTCCCAGGGAAATTGACTGCAGATCCCGGAATACAGCCAAAACTTCAACCGCTGCAGCTACGTCCTGAATAATCCGCTCAACGCCACCGACCCCAGCGGGTTCTCGTTCCTCAGCACATTGGTAAGTTCCTAGTAAATTCCCAGGAAAACTGAAGGAAACCTTTGGATTACGGGGATTTGTTCGGCAGGATGGGGCTATTAAGAGCGTGTGTTTGGGGTCTGTTTGGGGGTCAGGCTTCATTTAAACATTTTTCTTTTTAGGGGTCAGGTGTCTCAATTAAACATTTTTCTTGCCTCAAGCTTCCGGGGCACTATCGTCCCGACATGCCAAGAACGTTGAGACACCAGTATCCGGGAGCGGTATATCACGTGATGGCAAGAGGGGATGGAGGAAAAGCGATTTTCGATGGCGACGATGACTGCAAGGCTTTCCTGTTCCGGCTGGGAAAGGTGTGCGAGAGCCACGGCTGGCGTGTCCATGCATGGGTGCTAATGGGCAACCATTTTCATCTGCTCGTGGAAACGCCGGAGCCGAACCTGGTTACAGGAATGAAATATCTGCTCGGGACATTTAGCCAGGGGTGGAACGCGCGGCGTTCGCGCCGGGGCCATGTTTTCCAAGGACGTTACAAATCCGTGCCGGTCAGCGCTGCAGCGGACAGCCCGCATTATTTCCGCATCGCGGCGGATTACATCCATCTCAATCCGGCCCGGGCGGGCTTGGTCGGCGGAAAGCGGGGAAAACTCGTTTCCTACAAATGGAGCAGTCTCGGGGAATACGCGAGGGGCAAGGCGCCGGACTGGCTGGTGATGGACAGGCTTCTCGGCGCATTCGAGATGGCAAAAGACGGCAGAGGCCGGAGGGCATACGTCGCGTGGGTCGAGGCGCGGGGTGATGCGGGAGGGGAGGTAAGCGCGGAGGCGATGAAGGAGTTGAGGCGCGGCTGGTTTCTGGGAGAACCCACTTTCGCCGACAAGCTCCGCTCCCTCGTCGCGCCGGAAAAAGCCCGGACGGTAGGACTTGATCCGGTCGGCAGATCCCATCATGAGGCTGCGGCGGAGGAGTTGGCGGTGCAGGCACTGGGAATCCTCGGGATGCCTACCGATCCGGCTGGTTTGTCGGAGTTGCGGAAGGGTGATTGGCGCAAGGTGCTGGTTGCTGTCCTTCTGCGCGAACGGACTTCGGTGAGCAACCGCTGGCTTGCTGGACGACTATCGATGGGGCATACCGGAGCCCTCAGCCGCCTGATCGGTTTTTTCCCAAAAGACAAAAGTCACATGGGAAAACTGAGTGAGATCAAAGAAATGTTAAAATTAGACACCTGACCCCAATCATAGCCATCAGTAGTTCACAGAGGAAACTCAATAATGAATCAGCAAAAATATATCTCCCCAAGTTATGGGGTAATTGATAGGAATTGTGCACATAGGTCTGTTCAAATATATGGTTTGATAGGATCCGCCTCACCTTTTCCGTCGCGGCAATTAGATTACATAAAAAGATTTCATGATTACACAAATTAATAGTTACATAAAAAAATATATTATGACTTTAATTACGATTATGCTTTATTCGTGTTCAAATAGCATATATGATTACAAGACGGATTTAGCAAACCAGAAAATAATTATAAATTCGTATTATGATTATTCAAAAGATTTTGGTTACCCCCCTTCATCGTTAAGTGATCTTGTTTCTCAAAACTACTTACCAGAATATGGTGAATTTTACTCTGATGAAATTAGGTTAAATATTAAAACTAAACCTATGCGTTATTCTGATAGCCCATACAAAATATTTAAGTTAGAAAATCCAACTTCTCATAAAATTCTAGGCGTTAAAAATTCAAAAAATAAAAATCAAAATTGGAAATTTCATGGCGATGCAATTGAATATGCAGAAATCAAGGCAAAACAATGAGTTCTGGAGCGTCCCCTTGAACAACTGGACAGGTAATAAGCCCTTCCGCATCGCAAGTTCCCATCGCAAGTTCCCGGGAAAAATGAAGAAATTCCTTTGACTGCTTTGGTTGAAACCATCGCAAGTTCCCGGGAAAAATAACGGAATGTTAGGGGTCAGGTGCTTCATTTGTTAGGGGTCAGGTGCTTCATTTAAACATTTGTGATGGAAATGCGGTTTGAAGTCATCGATTTTCGGTTCGACTTCACGGTTTTCCAGCGGCTAATCTGCGTCCCGTTGGCAACATCCTGAAAAGCCCTTCCGCAATCCGATCACGCCGCCATTTGCCGCCCCGATGAACCTTTACGACAAGCTCGCGGTTTCCCTGCTGGTCATGTGCGGGATGTTCGTAGGCCAGATCGAGGCGGCGATGCCGGGGGCGTTTTCGAGGGTCGTGGAACCGGAGGGCGGAAGATGCGCGGCTGACATATCCGAAACGCCTCCGTTCCAGGTGCAGGTTGAGTTTTTCCTGATGGTGGAAACCTTTTCCTACTCCTACGCCACCAACGGCAACCTGCTCACCAAGGGCACCTCCGCCACCCTCACCTACGGTGGCAGCCGCCCCCACGCCGTCACCTCCGCCACGGCGAAAGGCTTCGCCCGCAGCTATTCCTATGATGCCGCCGGATACGTTGTCTCCGATGGCAAGCGCACCTACCTATGGACATCCTTCGGCCAGCTTCTCCAGCTTGATTACGCCGCTGCGCCGGAATTGAAGGACTTTTCCGGAAACCTCGTCCACCCCGAAGGCCGCGTTTTTAGCGAATTCGACTTCGATTCCGGCGGCAACCGCGCCCGCCAGACCAAGGAACGCACCGCCGCCAACGACTCTCGTGCAATCGAGCAAACCCTCCACCTCGGTTCCTACGAGCGGGAAATCCACTCCACAATTACAGGGTGACAATTACAGGGTGACAGATGTTTTATCAGAAATCTCTCGTATTGCGAAATTACAGGGTGAATTACAGAGTGACAGATGTTTTATCAGAAATCTCTCGTATTGCGAAGCTGGAGCGGTAGGATGCGGACATGCGCAAGGCTAGATGGATTTTAAAACGGCAGGGAACAGGGGAGGAATCCAATTTTGTGCACTGCATCAGCAGGGTGGTGGATAGGAGATTTGTGTTCGGGGATGAGGAGCGCGAGTGCTTCCGGATGTTCCTGAGGATGTATGAGAATTTCAGCGGCTGCAGGGCGCTTTCCTACTGTGTGATGTCCAATCACTTCCACATTCTCCTGGAGATTCCGGCTATGCCGGAGGGAGGGATTTCCGATGGAGAGCTGCTACGGAGGCTGGGTGTGCTTTATGGTGAGGCGTTCGTGAAATCGGTTAGCGACGATCTCGCCGCTGCTCGGACGGAGGGCGGTATAGAGGGAGGGAATCCTGCCCGGGTGGCCGAGATTCACGGGCGTTTCACCTACCGGATGCACGATCTGAGCGAGTTTATGAAAGGCTTGCTGATCCGTTTCACCAAATGGTTCAACCGCAAGCACTCGCGGAAGGGAACCTTATGGGAAGAGCGGTTCAAGAGCGTGATTGTAGAGGCCGGGACGGCGGTGCGGACGATTGCGGCTTACATCGACCTGAATCCGGTGCGGGCGGGGATGGTGGAGGATCCGGCGGATTACAGGTGGTGCAGCTACGGGGAGGCCGTCGGTGGGGGGAAGAAAGGGAACGGGAAGAAGGCGCGGGAAGGTTTGGTGCGGGCGATCACTTCCGACACGGAAATTGGCTTCGATGCAGGGGAATGGAAGACGGCCTCGCGCAGATACCGGCGGTTGCTTGGCATGGCACTGGAACGCAAGGCTTTGAACGCAAAGGTGGTGACATCAGGGAAAATGAGGATTTCACGGAACGATGCCGAGGCCATGGAATCAGGTGACGACCAGACGATTCTGCCTGAGTTGAAAATGGCGAAAATGCTGCGCTGCCGGGTCAGATATTTCACAGACGGAGCGGTGATCGGGGGCAAGGAGTTCGTCAACGAAGCCTTCGCCGGGGCGCGGGAGAGATTTTCCGCGAATCGGAAGGACGGTGCCCGGAGACTGCGAGGAAATGCGAAGGCGGCTGCGGGAGTGCTGTGGAGTGTGCGGGATCTGCGGGTGGGGGTTGGGGTTGGGTGAGGAAAGGCAGCCGGCGTCAGCCCTTCTTGTAGCTTGGAAATCTTTTGGTGCAAGGTGCTTCATTGCACCATTTTCCGGCGGCTGGGTTCAGGAACGGGCAAGGATCGCCAACGCATAGGACACGAAAAAGCCGCCGCCTTTTCAGGGCGACGGCTTTACCGAAACACAACAGACGATTGCAAAAAAATCAGTATTTCACGCCGCAGCCGTATGGCTCGTTCTTGGCGTTTGCGACCTCTTTTCCGGCGAGGACGGAATCGAGTGCGTTGGCGAAAAGGGGATCGGCGCCTTCAATGTCGGCGGCTTCGGTGGTGGGCTTGGAATCAATGGCTCCCGAGTAGGCGAGCTTGCCATCCTTGGAGATGATCATCATGTGCGGGGTGACCTTGGCTCCGTAGGCTTTGCCGATTGTGCCGTCGGCATCGACGAGGATCTGGCTGGCCTTGCTGCCTTCGGCGGTGGTTTTTTCGCCAAGCTTGGAAGGTTCCATGTAACCTCCCTTGCCTTCCGCTGAGGAATTGACCGTGAGCCAGACGACGTCCTTTGCAGTGTAGTCCGACTGGAGTTTCTGCATGTTCTTGGAGGAATAATGCTTTATCACATAAGGGCATCCAAAGTTCAGCCATTCGAGAACGACGACCTTGCCCTTGTAGTCGGCGAGGCTGACCTTTTCGTTCTTGGAATTTGTGGCGGTGAAAGCGGGTGCTTCCTTGCCAATCTCTGCGGCGTGGGATGTTGCAAGGCTGAGAGTTCCTGCGATGGCGGCGGTAATGAGGAATTTCATGATGTAATGTTGATTTTTGTGACGGACAAATAAACAGCGTCCCCAGCCGAGAAACCTGTCTCAAAAAATTGAAATTTCAGATTTTTCCCAAAACCCGCACGATCCGCCGGTTTTCAGGCGCAGGATCGGTAATGAATCGCAAGCTCAGGAATGACATAGCGATTCTAACCAAGGGATGATTCGCATGATACGGCGGTGCCGCCGGATGGGTCTTTGGATCATCGGTTCACAGGAAATGCTTTTCATGTGAACCGATACCTCGATTTGCGACGCGGCGAACTGGATGATCGCAAGGGATTTCCAGCAAGTGCCAATTTTCAGACAGGCAGATCCGGGGAAATTGCTCGGTTGGCTGACAATGAACGATATCGCGCGCCAGCAGAATGCTGCGGAGGGATAGGGATCAGGTGCCCTCGCGCATGCGGCGGATGCGTTCCAGCGACCATGCGCGGTGAACGCGCAGCAGCACCAAAACGCAGACCAGGGCGACGGCGGTCTCCAGCGGGGGAGCTATCCCACGCTCGCGGCTTCCCGCAACAAATTCCGCGAAATCGGGGGCATTGAGAATCCCTCTGCCGAAGCCGAGAAGTGCGAGAACCCCTCCGCCTAGTATCCCGTGCCAGGGCATGTTCAGGCTGAAAAGGGCGCAAATGAGGAAGCCTCCGCCGAGGGTGAGCGAGCCGAGAAGAAAGGCCATGCCCGCTTCCTTTTCCAAACGCACCGTTCCGAACAGGCCGAGGCCGACAATGGCGGCTGCGGCGAGGAAGAGGGAAATACGGGCGGATCTCATCGCAGCGCCCAGGAGATGTGCGGGGTATAGAGGCCTGGCTCCAGCAGGAAGGAATCGTGCCCCTTGTCCGAGTGGACGGTGATGTGCATGACTCCGACGCCCGCCGACTCAAGGTGGCGGACTAGTTCAGACTGTTCCTCCGGATAGAAGCAGAAGTCCGAGTCGATGGAGAAGACCAGCCACTTCTGTCCGGCCTCGCGGCAGGGGGCGAAGAGGTCATCGGGCGTTTCCGCATCGCCTTCGGCGAGGGCGTCGAAGCGCGACCACAGATCGATGATGCGGAGGTAGGTGTTCGCATCAAAGCGGCGGACGAACTTCTTCCCCTGATGCAGCATGTAGCTCTGGAATTGGTCCTGCACCCGGTACCATGCGAGCACATCGTCAGGTTGGATCACGTCCTGGCGGGCGCGGTTCTCGAAGGAATCGAGGTGGACAAAAGTCTTGTGGGAGATCATCCGGGCCAATGCGAGTCCGTAGAAAGGCGGCTTCGTTTCGTAGAAATCGCCGCCGTTGAAATTGGGGTCGTTCTCGATGGCGAGGATCTGCTCAAAGAGGATAAGCTTGTTGAGGACGGTGGTCCTGAATCCGGCTGCGATGTTGATGACGGTCTTCACCCGCCCGGGGAGGCGGGTGGCAAAGGCGAGGGCAACGAGCCCGCCGACGGACGGACCGATGAGTGCGTGGAGGGTGGTTATGCCGAGTGAATCGAGCAACAGGGCGGCGGCGTTAACCTCGTCCGCCGCAGAGATGGAGGGGAAGGTGGAACCCCAGGGTTTTCCGGTTTTAGGATTCGGCGATGCCGGGCCGGTGGATCCGTAGCAGCCGCCGAGATAGTTCGGGCAGATAACGAAGAGGTGGTCGGTATCGATCGCCTTGCCGGGGCCGATCATGTTTTCCCACCAGCCCTCGTGGAGTTCGGGCTGCCAGAGATCGCCGGTGCCGGGGATTTCGTTATTGTGGCCGGCGGCGTGATGGGAGCCGGAAAGGGCGTGGAAAAGGAGGACTGCGTTCGAGCCGTCGGCGTTGAGTTCGCCCCATGTCTCGTAGGCGATCGTTATACCGGGCAACGATGAGCCGTCGCGGAGACCGAAACGGGCCGCGCTTTCGAAGAACCTTGTTTGGGTGTCTGCAAGCATGGGAAGAGGATTGGTCATGGCACGGCGAACGTCCAACACGGAAACCCGGGAGGGGAAATTCAGAGTTCCAGAAGTTCCCGCTGCCACTTCATCATCAGCTCGGAAGGCTGGGCCTCACCGGAGGCAAGCGCTTCGATCACGCTGCGTGATGCGATCAGCGATCCGTCAACGCCAAGTTCGCTGGCGATGCCATTGCGGCGGCTGATCATATCGTCGACCTCGCGGTCGAATTCACGGTCGCGCTTGCGGCGCTTGGTGACGATGCGCGTCGGCCACTCCGATTTGGGAAGTTTTATGAGTTCGGAAAGTGTTTCCTTGTAACGCTTCACCCTGTCGCCGCGGAAATGGTTGGGGAGATCGACGATTTTCTTTTCGGAGAGATGCGTGCTCCACTCGATGAGGTTGCGGTTGGTGGCGACCATGAAGGAAGGCCTGTCCCATGCCTCCGCCTCCTTGTCGCGCCAGTTCCACAATGCGCGCAGGCAGGCGAGGCCGTACGGCTCGAGTTTCCCGGAACCGGAGATGCGCCACTGGTCTTCCTTCGAGTCGTCGCGTGAGGCCACCTTTTCCTTCGCGCTCTCACAGCTCTCGACGAACCACCCGTGACGTCCCTTTTCCTTGAGCAGGGAGACGATGATGTCGCCCATTTCAAGGAGATAGCGGACATCGTTGAGGGCGTAGTCTATCATCTTTTCCGAAAGGGGGCGCTTGCCCCAATCCGCCTTTTGGGAGGATTTCGAGAGGACGATGTCGAAGTATTGTTCGACGAGATTCCCAAGGCCGAATTTTTCGACCCCGAGCAGACGCGCGCCGATCTGGGTGTCTAAAACGGTTTCCGGCAGTTCACCGAACTCCCGCTTGAGCATCGTCATGTCGTAGTCCGCCCCGTGCATCCAAACGGTTGCGTCCCTGAGGTATTGCCGCAGCGGCGAGAGATCGTCTATCGCCAGCGGATCGATGAGGACACAATCCGTGCCTGCGGTGAACTGGATCAGGCAAAGCGACTCGCTGTAGCGGTGGAGGCTGTCGGCCTCCGTGTCGATCGCACAAACTTTCCGGCCATCCACCTTGCGGCAATTGCCGAGGAAAGCTGCGAGGTCGTTGGTGGTTTGAATCATTGGCTGACGCCGTGGCGGGAGGGGATGAAATGGGATAGCCGACGGGAAAACAACGGAAATCTCCCTCCCGGGCGCATTTTCATCCGAACAGGCAAAACGCCGGATCCCTTGCCGGGTGGGCAAAAAAAAGGCCGCCGGGGCACCCACCCCGACGGCCAAGCTGAACAACTCCAACACACCCGAAGGCATTTTGAGGCTGACAACTGCTGTTCACCCTTACATGAAAACACGGGCTTGCGCCCGGCCTTCTTTTTGTCAGACACCCGAGGGAACCGGATGTTCAAAATTTCCGACCCGAAATGCGGGCGGGGGATTCTTCACGCTATTTTGGCGGGGATTCCAGGATCTTCATATTCCGGAAGTCGCATCCGTCCTGGTGGTCGGTCAGCATGATATGCCCTTGGATTTTTGTACCGAACCCTTTCGCCGCGTTGAATTTGCTTTTCGCGATGGTGGCCATCAGTTCCGTGCTACCCAGTTCATATTTGACGACAGGCGAGCCGTTGAGCCAGTGCTCGACCTGATTTCCCCTTACGATGATCCGGGATCTGTTCCACTCACCCACAGGCTTGAGGAGCTTGTCGGCGGCGGGCGGCATGATGTCGTAAAGTGCCGCCGTCTGGCGCGTGGCCCCCTTCTTGCCATCCGGATGCCCGCTATCATCGAGCATCTGGAACTCCGGACCCGGAGCGGCCGGGCGTGACTCATCGACGAGGTATTTGATGCCGCTGTTGCCTTTTTCTGAAATCCGCCATTCCCAGATGAGGAAAAAGTCGTTGTATTTCTTCTTCGTAATGATGTGTCCGCCGGGAACCTTGGGTAGTTTCCTGAGTATCCCCTGATCGACCTTCCAACCCGGCCCAGGGCGGGCATCGGAGCCGAACATACGGAAATCGGACAGGTCGCGGCCGTTGAAAAACATCTTCCAGCCGCTGGCTTGCTCCTCGGGGCTGAGCGTGTTGACATCCCCGGCCATGGCAGGAATTGAAAGGAATAGGCAGAGCAATGCTTTCATCAGTCTGAATGCTGCAAGCGGATGCCGTCGTTGTCCATACCGGATCAGCGGATTCCGAGAACTTTCGGCTGCGATGAGTTGCCGTAGCGGTCAAGGCAGGAGACCGCGATGGCCCCGGCCTTGGGTATCGTGGCGGCACCAGCACCCGCCGGGATGATCGCGACCGTGCGCCATGTGCCTCCATAGCGTGCCTGGATCGCGATCTTCGACGCGCCATCCGAAGGCGTCCACCGGATCGCGGTTTCGTTCCCCGTTGCGGAGGCACCGACCTTGGGCTGTGCGGGGATAGTCTTGTTGATCCAGGGCATAGGAGGAACGGCGACCGGCTGGGTATAGATTCCTGCCAGGGCGGTGCTGATCCCGCCTTGGTTGGTTATCAGCCCCTTCGCGCTCCAGTGGATATGCCCGACCCAATTCCTTCCGATCTTCCGGGAAAGGCCGATCTGGCTGATGATCTCGGATGCCGGGCGGCCGGGATCATCGGAGGACTGGATGCGCGTCGTGGCAATGCCGGGCCAGACCGGGCGGGTGCCTTGGCCTCGCCACCATTCGAGGAGGGCGGGGAAGCTCTGTTTCTGGGGCGAGATGCGCCAGTAGAGCTGGGGTGCAAGGTAATCGACCCAGCCGTTCTTGAGCCATTTTCTGGAATCTCCCGCGAGATCCTCGTAGGCATCGACGCCCGCCTCGATCCCGGCGGGAACGCCGGGCCGCCAGATGCCGAAGGGGCTGATGCCGACCCGAACCCAGGGTTTCTGTTGTTTCACCGATGAGTAAAGCTGGCTAACGAAGGAATCGACAGCTCCACGGCGCTGGGCGGGCGATTTCCCATCCGGAAATTTCAGCCCTCCGGTGGGGTAGGGGTAGAAATAATCGTCGAGATGGACTCCATCGATGTCGTAACGGCGAACGACATCGAGGATAACGGCCAAAGCCTTTGAACGGGTTTCCGGATGGGATGGGTCACACCATAGCATGGTGCCGTAGCGCATAACCAGATCCGGCCGGGTGCGGCTGATGTGGCTTGCGCTGCAAGAGTGGGATGTATTGGAAAGGGCGCGGAAGGGATTGAACCACGCGTGGATTTCGATGCCGCGGACATGGCCTTGCTCGATCCAGTAGGCGAGGGGATCGTATCCCGGCGATTTCCCCATCGTCCCGGTGAGCCACGGTGACCAGGGTTCCAGGCTCGATTGATAGAGGGCATCGGCGTGCGGGCGCACCTGGAGGATGACGGCGTTCATCTTCAGCGAGGCGAGCTTGTCCAGGATGGCGCGCACTTCCGCCTTTTGCGCAGTGGCGCCAAGGCCGGATTTGGAAGGCCAGTCGATGTTGTAAACTGCGGCAACCCATGCGGCACGGAACTCGCGGGTGATCTGCGGTGGAGTCTCCGAAACCGGAGCGTAGGTCTGCGCGTTGAGCGGGAGGAGAAGCGCGAGGCAAGCGGGCAGAAGCCGATGATTCATGGCCGGGATGATCGGTTCACCATACGCGCTCCGCAAGCGCAGAGGTGGTCAGGGTTGTATCCCACGGAGCATTTCCATCGCCTCACTCAAAGCTGCCATGGACTTCACGGTGGCGACCCACGCGGCCCATGTGAGTAGGAGAATTCCGGCACAGGCAGCCGCCTTCCATCCTCTGGACAGTTTTGGATGGAAGATGACCATGGGCAAGGCGAGCGGGGGCAGGCTCAGCACCACGATCACGATCGCAGCGGTGCTGTAATACCAGGGCAGCGGCTTCGTTGCGGGGAAGCGCGGCTGCTTTAAATCGACCAGGAATTCGCCGCAGTGCTTGCACTTGATTGCCTCATCCTGGATTTCCTCGGCGCAATAGGGGCATTTTTTCATTGTCGGATGGGCCAGGTGTTTAAGGAAACAGCTCTCGGCTCTTTATGACGTGCGAGCGATGGATTGCTAGCAAATCCACAAGGGTTTTTCCGCAACACAAAGGGCGAAGCCGTTTTACGGCTTCGCCCTTTGATTGAGATCCCGGGACTTCGTCTGGGCACAATGGGGGAAATAATCATGCTCCCACTACGGGATCATCATGACTTATTTCTCGGATCCGGATATTACGAGATCGCGTAATACTTTGAAAACCTACAACTGGCCATATACCGCCGTTCACTCGAGACCTTTGAGGATCTCGGTGCGGAGCTCCACGGCATCCACCTCACTCTGTTCGGTCCAGAGGATTTCGCCGGTGGGGGAGATGATGACCGTCATTGGCAGGGCACCGGTCCAATCCGGGGCGATCGCCTCCGCAAGCTTGTCGGCATTCCCCTCCGCCCAGATATAGTTGTTGGAAGTTCTGCCCTCCTTTTCCATCGAAGGCTTGGTTCGGTCCGAGAGGGCCGCATTGCGGGTCTGGAGGAATTTCTGGGCTTTGGCCTTGTCCTCCAGGGGATCCATGGAGATGGAAATGAAATCGACGTTGCGGTTCTGGAAACGCCGGTAGGTCTCGATCAGCATCGGGAATTCCGCGACGCACGGGCCGCAGGTGGTGGACCAGAAATTGATGACCCTGACATTCCCGGACCCGTTCTTGCGGAGGGTCTTGGCCAGGCTTTCATCGAGGTTGTCGAGGGTGACCGGTTTCTCCTCCCATGCCTTCTGTTCCTCGGCGACACTGTCGCCCTTGAAAAGCCATTTCGTCGAGCAACCGAAAGAGCGTGTTACAGGATCAGCGATTTCCTTTCCTGTGAGGAGTGCGTCGAACACATCCCGGATGTAGGATTTCTCGACGGGAGCCTTGGAGCGCCCGGCATCGTCCATTCGTCCGGTGTAGCGGAGCTTCCGGGCCGCGTCGAAAACGAAGATGTGGGGGGTGGATTGCGCACCGCATGCGGTCGCGAAGGCTTGGGTTTCTCCATCGTAAAGGTAAGGGAAAGTCCAGCCGTAGCTGTCTGCGAAGGGCTTCATCTCGGCAAGTGAATCGCCATAGGGCGAGTAGCCGAGTTCGTCGGGGCGGAGGCTTTTCGGGTTGTTCGCGTTCACCGCCACGATGGTTACACCCTTGTCCTTGTAGTCCTTGTGGATCACCTCGGTGCGGGCTGCTGCGGCCACCGAATCAGGGCAGTGGTTGCAGGTGAATATGATGCAGAGAACCTTCGCATCCGCATACTCCTTCTCCGTGTGGGTTTTTCCATCGGTGCCTGGCAGTGAGAACGAAGGGAGATCCGATCCGATGGGTAGGACTTTCGGGACTTCTGCGGCAAAGGCTGCGGCAGAGGATGCCGAGAGGATCGCTAGGAAAATATTTTTCATGTCGCTGCATACGACAGCCGGAAATGCCGCCTTTCAAGCTGGAAACGCCGCAAGCCCGCAATTTTGTGTTTCTATTCCGCATGGCGGAGTCACCGTGATGCCCGGTTACAAAAGGAGTTTGCGAATATTTGTCTGGCACTGGGGGCTGAAAATGGTTAGGAAATGTGAAACATTATCACCCTTATGCCCGCACCCACCGAATACACCCACCCGATCAACGTGCGTTCAAGCCAACTTGACATGCCTAAGCGGGCAGGACGCCAGGATGATTACGACGACAAGATCCGCAGCGCGCAGCTCGAGCTGGAGCGCATCCAGCAGGAGCGCGAGGTGCTGGAACGCAAGAAACGCGAACTTGAGGAACTCACCGCACGGAAGCGCGAGTTCCTTTCCCAACAGGTCGAGCTCACCGAAAAATTGTCGTCGTCGATCACCCTGATCGACAGAGAGCTTTTCGAGATGCGCGAAGAGACGGATCAGCTAGAGCAATGCCGCTCATGCTTCGCGGATCACCTCGACAAGATTCAGAAACACGATCCGGAAAAATGGACGAGGGATAATCTCCACGAGAAGCTGGACAAGGCTATGATCGTCACAGACCAGGCTGCTGACGAATATGACCAAGCGGCCTCGTATTTCGAAAACTCGCGTGCCGGTGGCATTTTCGGCAGGGCGTCCAAGGGCGGGCGCCGCCGGGCAAAAAGCCATAACGGCACCGCCGAATTCCGCACCCAGTTCGTCAGCGGGCTGGCCTTCAACCTCCCGATCATCGCGTTGGGCCTGGTCGGTTTGGCCATTTACCTAATCAAGTAAGTCCATGGCGAAGCTGAAACAGGGGAATTTGTTCGACGATCCGGAGCTTGCTGCACTCCGTGAGAGGCAAAAACATCTCGATGAGGCGCACAGGGAGGTAGTGAACCTGCCTGCCAGGCTCGAGAAGGAAAGGCGTGAACGTGAATCGACTATGCCTCCGATGCCGGAGATCAGGGAGCGCGAGCAGATCAAGCAATTCGAAAAAAGCCTGAGCAGGGGAGAGGTCGTAAACATCCTACGCGTCCAAAGGCAGAGCCTGGCGATGATGCTGCTGCTGGCCACCTCAACGGCGCTTATGCTTCTCTGGGCTTACCGGATCGCTTTCCCCTAAGGCTTCTCCCATGTCTCGATCCGCTGCTCCGAGGAGCGGGGCTCCAGATGGGTGATGACCCTTCCTTCCGGAGCGATGATTTTCGCCACGGCCTCTTCGATCGCCGTGGCCTCATCATGGGCCATCTGCACGCTCATCGAATCCGGAAACACCAGGTGGAACTCGACCCAATGCGCCCGTCCCGAGTGGCGGTGGCGGAAATTGTGGTAAGCGAGGTCACGGCATGAGGTTTCCCGGTCAAGGATGTCCTTCGCCTGTTGCTCGATGACGGGATCCGCCTCGTCGAGCAGGCCACCGAGGCTTTCCCGTATCAGCCTGAGGCCGATGCGCAGGATGTTCAGGGCGGCGAGGATTGCACAGATCGGATCCCACCAGAGCCAAGCAGTCAGCTTGATGAGCATGAGTGCGGTGATGACCGCGACGCTGGACCAGACATCGGTGAGGACATGGATGCCGTTGGCCCGGAGAAGGGCGGAACCGGATTTTCTCCCGACCTTCACCAAGGATGCCCCGAGCGCGAGGTTCATCGCGGCGGCGGCGGAAGTGATCCAGAGTCCGATCCCGAGGTTGGATATGTTGACCCCATGGACGAATTGTTTGCCGGCCTCATAAAGGATGAAGACTGCGGCGGCGGAGATCATCGCACCTTCGAAACCGGACGAAATGTAGGAAATCTTGTCGTGCCCGAAGTGGTGGGTTCCATCGGCGGGTTTATGGGAAAGCCTCAGCGCCCATGCCGCGAATGCGACCGCGAAGACGTGCACCACGGACTCCACCGCATCCGAGTAGATCGCCGAGGATCCGGTAACCACCGAGGCGAAGGTTTTCGCTGCGAGAAGAACGCCAGCCACCGCGAGTGACAGGTTCATGATCCTTTTCTGCTGGAGGAATCCCGACACTCAGGGAGCTTGGTTTGCTAGATCCCGGATGCCAACGCCAAAAAATGGAGAAGGCAGTCAGGGATGGCGGGGGAAGTGAAAGCGGTGCATGCTTTCCTGCATGAAGGAACTTTTCCGTGAACGGGACTTTACGAAAGTCGGCTATTTCCAATCCGTCCTTGAGGCTGAGGGCATTGCGACAATCGTTCGGAACAAGCACCTGACGATGTCCGGGCTTACCGAGATCCCGATCCCGGAGTTTTTTCCCGCACTCTGTGTGATGGATGAGGCGGATTATCCGAGGGCGGTGGAAATCATCCGGAGGAGAATCACCGAAAATGCAGTAAACGCGGATATCGAGGTGAAATGCCCCGCCTGCGGTGAGATGAACCCTGGGAATTTCGATCTGTGCTGGTCTTGCGGATCGGAGATGGCAAGTGGCGGCTTGCCGGATCAGGACAAAGCTACAGGATAGCCTCATGGATCTTGCCAAATGGGAAACAATGGATCCCCACCTTTTGGTGGGATTGCTCAACACCGAACTCCGCAACCATGCCGAGTCGCTGGATGACCTGACGAAAACCCATGGGCTGCCCCTGGAGGCGCTTGTCCTAAGGATGGAGTCCGCAGGGTACACTTACCGAGAGGGGCAGCGTCAGTTCAGATAACGAAAACGCCCGGTTCCCTTTGCGGGAACCGGGCGAGTGATTTGTTCATTGGTGAACGCTCGCGAACGAGGTCTTACCAGCGTCCGCTATCGCGTCCGCCGCCGCCACCGCCGCCGCCACGGTTTCCACCGCCGCCGCCGCCTTTGTAGCCGCCGCCACCGCCGCCGCCACGGTTTCCACCGCCGCCGCCGCCGTATCCGCCACCACCGCCGCCGCCGCCGCCGTATCCACCACCACCGCCGCCGCCGCCGCTGGGACGTGCTTCACGGGGTTCGGAGGCGTTCACGCGCAGAGCGCGGCCTTGGTAATCGTGCTCATTGAGAGCCTCGATGGCTGCATTGAGCTGGCTTTGGTCACCGAGTGTCACGAATGCAAATCCCTTGGATTGCCCGGTGTCACGGTCGGTGATGATCTTGACCCGTTCGACGGGGCCGTATGCGGCGAAGAGGTCCGAGACGTCTCCTTCTGTTGCTGTGTAGGGCAGGTTGCCCACGTAGATATCCATTTGTTCTATCCTGACGCCAATTTTATTAAAGCAATTCCTCCGATCCTGGCGTCACGAATCAAACAAAGAGCGAGCAAACCACTTCTTAGGTTGATCGAACGCCCATAAACACCTGTCACCGGATATTTCGCAAGAATAAAATTTTCATAGGATGAGATATCCTTGGGACTCAATAATTGGCAATCCCTCGCCCAACGAATTTTTCATTGTGTAAGGGATTTTTTTATTGCAGCGACGATGATTTCTTTAAAAACACCTAATTTTCCTTGATAGTTTTTAAAAGTTCGGCATTCTCGGATTGTGATTTGCAGTCCCATGCGATTTCCGAAGAGACGGGTACAGTTCCTGTTGGCTTTTTGCATCCTTTCAGCCTCGTTGGGCTGCGATGTGGCTGCTGCCGACCCATCAATGGCGAATCCTATCGGGAGAGTAGCCCGCATTTTCAACCCGAAGCTGGTTAAGATGGAGGATAGGGTGGAGTTCCTGAACCGGCGCCTGATATCACTCGCTGTTCACAAGGAAAATTCGCTCAAGTTCGGGATGGGAGCCAAGGGCGTGAAGTTCAAATCCACTGATCCGGATCCGTCTTTTACAATCGACCTAGGCGGGGAATTTCCTATCGAGTCTCTGTTTCTTATTCCGCTGCAAATGGATGCAGGGGATGAGGGGAGTCTTTTCCCCAAAAGTTTCAGGATCGAGTTATCGGTTTCACCGGATTTCACCGAGCGCCACGTCCTCTATGACGCCAAGGACAAATTTTTCCCGGAGACAGGAGGGAAGCCTGTGAAATTCTCCGGGCAGCAGTCGGTGGCCAGATATGTTCGGATCAACGTCAGCGAGGGACACACCCGCGGGAGCAGCCAGATATCCGGGCTGTCGGAGCTTGTGGTGATATCGGAAGGTTTTCCGGTTTCCTTTGGCTGCAAGGTGGCCTCCGTGGGCGCACTCCGTGTGAAAGGTCTTTGGTATCCCGAAGCTCTTACAGACGGGAGGATGCCGTTGGGTGCTTGGCAAGGTGGAAACCTGGCGGACATCAGCGCACCCATCGAGCATTTCGAATCCAGCTCCCCGGGAGATGAGATTGAGTGGGGCATTGAGTTCGGAAAACCGGAAAAACTGGAATTATTGTGCCTATTCCCCATCAAGATCCTGGGAATGCTTGAAGCCAGCCTGATCCCTGAAAAAATAGAGATCCAGATACTCGGTGAAGGCGCGGAAGGTTTTACGACGGTCTGCACATGGGAATATCCCGTCAAAGGCATTTCACACGGTGTGCCGCTCGTTCTCAATCTCGGCGGAGCGAAGGCGAGGGCGATCCGCATCAAGGGAATCGAAGCCAGCGTGTTGGGCGACAAGTCCATTTTCGGGCTTTCGGAGATCCAGGTCTGGTCCGGGCGGCGCAATATTTCGCATGGTCTTCCGGTGACGAGGAGCTTCGGCGGCGATTCGGGTGATGTCGGATTTCTGACGGATGGCTTTGCCAGCGAGCGTGAGATCATCCCCGTGGGTTCATGGCTCAACCAGTTGCACGACAGGTGGCTCATCGAACGGGAAATCGAGGCACTGCGCCCCATGCAAAACCAGATGGCTGCGGAAAGCGAACTTAACGCGACCTGGGGCTCAGCGATGATACTCGGGCTGACTTTCCTGATCCCCGTTTTCATCGTCGAGAGAAGGCGACTCATTTCCAGGAACCAGATCGACCAGCTCCGCAAGCGGATTGCCTCCGACCTGCACGATGACATAGGCAGCAACCTCGGCAGCATTTCACTCATCGCACGCACGGCAAGGAAAGACCTGTTCAGGCTGCACGGCCCTGAGGAGATCGGAGTGGATCTTGGTGAAGTGGAAAGCATCGCCCGTGAAAGCTCCCTTGCAATGCGCGACATCGTCTGGTTGCTTGAGCGGAAGCAGGACTCCATCGGTGATCTTGTCCACCGGATGCGTGAAACCGCAAGCCGGCTGCTCAGGGAGGTTGATTATTCGATCGAATGCGATTCCGGCAAGGCTGCGGCGAAGCTTTCGCTGGATGCAAAACGCCATCTTTTCCTTTTTTACAAGGAGGCAGTCCACAACATCCTCAAGCATTCTGCTGCGACCAGCGTCTCGATACGGCTGTGGGATGAGGGGGATAAGCTAGCCCTTGAGGTGATCGACAACGGTCAGGGGCTTCCGAAAGTCGTCAGGGACGGCAAGGAAACCACAAAACCTGTAAGGAAGCTGGACGAAAGGGCGCGGGTATTGGAAGGTGATCTGGTCATGCAATCCGAACCCGGCAGGGGCACACGGGTCTTGCTGACCGTCAAGCGGTCGTTGCTGACCGCAGCCCCAGCCATATAATGAGCGAGAAAAAAACAATATCGAAGATCTGGATCCTCGAGGATCACCAGGTTTTCGCCAAACAGATCAGGCGCCTGATCGACGGCGAGGACGATCTCGAATGCCCTTATCATTTCGCATCGCCAGATGAGTTCTTCGAAAAGCTCGACTACACTTCCGATTATCCGGATGTCCTGCTGCTCGATCTCGGTCTGCCGAAAATGGATGGCCTCGAAGTGCTTGTGAGGGTCAGGCAAAGGTTTCCCGATCTCAAGATCCTGATCCTCTCAGCCTTCGACGACCGCGAGCGGGTTTACCGTGCGATCTGCAATGGTGCTTCCGGCTATCTCCTGAAAACCGCTGATCCCGATGAGATCCTGGACGGAATCCACGATGTGATCCACGGCGCCGCCGCGCTCAGCAGCGCGATCGCCACAATGATCCTCACCGGCTTCTCAAAGCACGGCCCCGTCGAGGAGATCGAACCGCTCACCAACCGCGAGGAGGATGTGCTGAAAGCGCTCGTCAAGGGATACTCGAAAAAGGAGATCGCCGACGAACTCTCCATCTCAGCACATACCGTGGACATGCACCTGCGCTCCGTTTACAGGAAGCTACACGTCCGCACCCAGACGGAGGCCGTTTCCAAGGCGCTCCGGCAGGGCATCGTCTGATCCGCCCCTCACTCGGATTTCATCCAAAGCGAGGCGGAGATGAACCATACGAAGGTTCCCGCAAGCAGGAGCTGGTTCATAAGTCCGGCATCCATTGATCCGGTGAAATGCAGGATGGGCGGGGCGATGATCAGGAGCAGCGAAGCCCAGCTTACGGGTTTTGCGATGGTGGTCAGGGTTTTCATAAAGGATCAGGCTTGGGATTTGTTAGGGAACATGATCTTTCCGAGGATCACGTAAAGGATGGCGGAGGCGATCCATGCAGGGATCACAAGATAGGCTGCGAAGACCCCTTTCGAAAGGATCAGCCACAGTCCGGGAACGGTGGGAATCAGCCATGCGAGAAGCACCGCCATGTTGAAACCGGATCTCGTGGCGTCCGCAGCGTCCGCATAAAAGCCGAGGCGTTTCGCGAGGTAATGGTTCACGAAGATGATCGCTCCCATCGGACCGAGGATCATGCCGTAGGTCCCGACGAAGCCGAGCAACTGCACGGAGAGATTCGGGAAGGCTCCGGCGACCGTTGCGACGATACCGGCGAGGATCACGCCGGTTATGCGTGGTGCGTTTTTAAACAGGCTTTGGAAAGCGAGTCCGGCACGGTAGATTGTCGGGTTTGCGGTGGTCCATCCCGCGATGACCACGCAGATGATACCCGTCCAGCCGAGGGCGTTCCATGCGAGGAAGCCAGGATCCGCCTGGACTTTTCCGCTCGCATCCAGGGTTGCTTCCGGTTTCGTTGCGATGAGCGCCGCGAGGAGGAGCGCAGCGCAGATCCAGGCTACATAGTGGCCGAGGAACATTCCGATGGCCGGTGCCCATCCTGCGGATTTCGATTTCGTGAAACGGAAAATTGAAAGGTCGGCCATACCGAAGTGCATTGCCGCGTTGCAGAGCCATGAGAAAATGATGATTTTCCCCATGCCGAATTCCTGCGCGCCATTCTTGGTTTGGACGAAGGAAATACCATCGTTCCAGATTGTGTTCAGAGCGCTGAAGGAATGCGCGTCCATCTGGGCGAGCGAAACGATGCCGCAAGCGACGAACACGAGGATCATCCACGGCGCGGAGATGTTGGAGAAATGCGCAACCATGCTGTAGCCCTTGGCGGCGACCGCCGTGATGACAAGGCCGACGATTGCGACGATGACCGTGAAGCTCATTCCACTCAGCCCGAATGTCGCTTCAGGAACCTGTAAACGGATGTCGAAGGGAACCCCGATGGCGGATGCCGAGACGGTGATCATCGCTCCCGCGAGGAAGCAGAAGAGGACGCCGTTCACGACGTTGTAGATTTTCACCATGTTGCCACCGGCGATCTTCTCAAGCTGATAGTAGAGCGTGAGGCGGCGGTTCATCGCGATGGGCAGCACGAGGTAGCGCCATGTCAGGACCGCGAGGATATTTCCGAGCAGCAGCCCGAACATGAGATCCTTGAGGCTCGCCCCGGCCGCGAGAAACAGCGGGCCGATCATAAACTCGGTTCCTGCGGCGTGCTCGCCGGCATACATTCCCCAGAAAGCTTTTGGGCCTTTCCAGGCGCGCTGCGGCACCGGTTCGCGTTCGTATTCGCCACCGATGATTTCCTCGACGGCTTCCGGCTCTATGTGGACGTTTGACATGGGTTTATTGGTAAAAGCTGAAATGCTGAGATGCTGAAAAACTGAGATTAGCGCTTTGAGAGGACTTCGGATTCGTATTTCTTCGTTTCCTTCATCCAATCCATGCCTACAGGGACATCCTGGATTTCGCAATAACGATCCCACACGGCACCCCACGGCATCGATTTCAGCTCCTCCATGAGCGCGAGGCGGGTGGTGAGGTCTCCGGCATTCTCCGCCTCCTTGAGCGCCGCCGGTTCCAGCAGCGCCATGAGCAGGGACTTGAGGGTGTTGCGGGTGCCGATCGTCCATGCGGCGATGCGGTTGATGCTGGCATCGAAGAAATCGAGGCCGATGTGGGTGCGGGAAAGGAGGTTGTTGCGGACCAGTTCGGCAGAGATCGACTGCAGGGCGTCGTCGAGGGTGACGACGTGGTCGCTGTCCCAACGGACGCCGCGGCTGACGTGGAGGAGGATTTCCGGGACATACATCAGCATCGTGCCGAGCTTGTCGGCGATGCCCTCGGTCGGGTGGAAATGGCCGGCATCGAGGCAGAGCAGTTTCTGGTTTTTCACCGCGTAGCCCATGTAGAACTCATGCGAGCCGACCACGTAGCTCTCGCTGCCGATCCCGAACAACTTGCACTCCACGGCATCGAGCATGTGTTTCGGGTTGAGTTTTTTCGCGAAAACCTTGTCGAGCGATGCCTCAAGGCGCTTGCGCGGCGAGACGCGATCCACGGGCGTGTCCTTGTAGCCGTCGGGGATCCAGACGTTGGTGACGGCGGGGGAGCCGAGGGCTTTGCCCATCACTGCGGCGATCTCGCGGGAAGCGATGCAGTGATCGATCCAGAAATCGCGGATCGCCTTTTTCGGATGCGAGAGGGTGAAGCCATCCGCCGCCTTCGGGTGGGCGAAGCAGGTCGGGTTGAAATCCATGCCCATCCTGTTGGCCTTTGCCCAATCAATCCAGTTCTTGAAATGCTTTGGCTCGATCTCGTTGCGGTCCACTTTTTTCCCGCCGAATTCGCCGTAGAAGGCGTGGAGGTTGAGGCGGTGCTTGCCTGGGATGAGCGAGAGCGCCTTGTCGAGGTCGGCGCGGAGCTCATCCGGGGTGCTCGCCTTTCCGGGGTAGTTGCCAGTCACCGCGATGCCGCCGCTCAGCCCTTCGCCAGTATTTTCGAAGCCACCGACATCGTCGCCCTGCCAGCAATGGAGCGAGATCGGGATGGAGGAAAGCCGCTTCATCGCCGCTTCGGTATCGACCCCCATCTCTGCATAGAGGGCTTGGGCTTGGGAATAGGACTGGGTGATGCTCTTGGATTTTCTGGTCATATCTGTGAGTCGTTCCTTTGGGATGATTGCGATGCTAGGGCGGAAATCCGAAAATAACCTCCACACTTTCGCCAAAAAAAAGCACGATCCCGCCAATGAAACGGGTGCTCAAGATTGAAGACTGGTTCCATCCCGATGGTTTCCCGATCAGTGTGGAGCGTAGGGAACCGCAGGGAGCCTTCGATCCGCACGCCCACGAGTTTACGGAGCTTGTGATCGTCATCGGCGGGAAATGCCTGCACGTGAGCGGGAGCGATTCCTGGGAGCTGACGGCGGGCGATGTTTTCGTGATCAATGCCGACCGCGAGCACGAATACCGGAACCTGGAGAACCTCAAGCTCGTGAACATCCTGTTCCAGCCTGACCAGCTTAAAATGCGCTTGCTGGATCTTGCTTCCGTGGCCGGCTACCATGCCCTGTTCACCCTGGAGCCATCAAGGAAACCGCGCCAGCCCGCCAGGAGCCGGATGCATCTCGGCAGCCGAGAACTCTCCCAGGTGCTGGAACTCGCTGACCGCCTGGAGGCGGAACTTGCTGCCCGCGAGCCCGGCTTTGGCTTCATGGCGAACGCCACCTTCATGCAACTCATCGGTCAGCTCTCCCGCTTCTATGGCAACAACCCGTCGCCCGATGGAAAAGCCCTGCTGCGGGTCGGCGAGGCCATCTCGCATCTTGAGCGCAATATTCACAACGAGGTGAATCTGGATGAACTGGCCAGCATCGCCCACATGTCTTCGCGCAGCTTCCTGCGGGTCTTCCGCTCCGCCACCGGCACATCGCCGCTGGCATGGATGCTCGGCCAGCGCATCAACCGCGCCTGCATGATGCTCCGCCATACCGATAAGCCCGTCACGGAAATCGCCTTCGATGTCGGCTTCAACGACAGCAACTATTTCACCCGACAGTTCAAGAAGGCCACCGGCTTTTCCCCGAGGGAATACCGAAAGCGCTGAGCTGTCCGTTCCCCGAAAGCCGAAGTGACTATCATGCCATGTAAACCCACTTCCTCAGCCCCGGTAGGGGAACCTGCCTGGATCGCAGGATAGGATCGGTCGTGGAATTCAAGGACGAGGTAAAGGCATATCTGGTTGGAAAAAACGCGGAACCGAAACCTATCAACTGGCGGTTCACCAACGAGAAAGCCCGGATCAAGCTCAAGTCTCTTTATCCGACAATTTGAGCATTACGCGACACTAGAGGCTCTCCAGGAAGCAATCCGCGGTTTCCCGGTGTCCTTCCTGTTTTTCCGGGGAAAACTTCTGCCAGGTGCGGGCCATCATGGAGGAGCGGGGATTCTTAAGGAAAAGTTCCTGGTGATCGGCGACGAAAGTCCAGAAGAGGGCATCCCAGATATCGGTCCATGGGCCTTTGGTTTCATCCGACATTTTCAGGATGTAGTTGGAACCGGAGATGTAGGGCTTGGTGGTGAAGGTGCCGCCGTCGGCGAACTGGGACATGCCGTAGATGTTGGGAACCATGACCCAATCGTAGGCGTCGATGAACAGTTCCATGAACCATTTGTAAACCGCATCCGGGTCGAAGCGGCAGAGCAGCATGAAATTGCCGAGGATCATTAGGCGCTCGATGTGGTGGCAGTAGGCTTCCCCATCGAGCTGGCGGATGATGCGGTCGATGGGCGGGATGCCGGTTGTGGCATCGTAGAAGGATTTCGGGATGGGGCGGGTGTGGTTGAAGAAATTCATGCCGCGGATCTCGCTTCCCCGGTGCCGGTAGATCCCGTGCATGAACTCCCGCCAGCCGATGATCTGGCGGATGAAGCCTTCTAGCGAGTTGAGTGGGATTCCTTTTTCTGCAAGAGCTGCGTCGATGATTTCCTGCGGGGTGAGCAGGCCGATGTTGAGCATCGGGGTGAGGACGGAATGGTTGATGAAGGGGTGGGCGGTTGAGATCGCGTCCTCGTAGGCGCCGAAGTCCGCGAAGCGTTCTTCTATGAAAACCTTTAGCCATTCCCTAGCGTCGGCGCGGGTGACGGGGTAACGGAAGTTGTTGGAGTTGCCGGGGTTTTCGGGGAAATGTTCGTCGATGTGGTTGCAGGCGGATTCCGTATAATCGTTGAAAAGGGTTTCGGGCGCTGCGGGAGGCGTGTGGCCTTTGGGGAGTTTCTTGCGGTTGTCCTCGTCGAAAGACCATTGCCCTCCGGTGGGGCTGCCATCGGGTTCGATGAGGATGCCCATGCGCTTCCGCTGTGCCTGGTAGAAGGATGCCATGAAGGGCTTCTTCTTTTTTCCGATGTGCTCTTCGAGAAAATCGGTGGGCGAGAGGAACGCGGGTGTGGGGTGGATGTGGAGTTCGATCCCACGCTTTTTTGCGAATGCCCGCAGGCGTTTCTCCAGGATGAAATCGTGGGGCTCGACGACGTGGAGTTCCTTGAGATCGGGTGGCAGCGCCGATTGGTAGGTGTTGGTGTGTGGGATGTTGTTGACCGCGTGGCCGGCGTCGCGGAGTTCGTCCGTGTATGCCTGCATGGAGGCGCGGTGAAGGACGAGCTTGTGCTTGTGGAATTTAACCGGGTATCGGCTGTCGTTTCCGAAGAACAGCGGATCCTCCGCAAGATAGACGGGGCGGCCTTCGCGGATCGCGGGGCTGTTTTCGAAAAGCTGGTGGGGGAAAATCAGTGTGGCGCTGTCCATGGCGAATGCTCGGCGTGGTTCTGAGGTGCTGCAACGACTCCTTGAGACCGGGCATGGAGAGAGAAGAATTTAACCGCAGATGAACAGGATTAACGCAGATAAAAGAGGGATGTGATTGGCCGGTTGCAGGCTGCCTTTCAGCGGATACCCTAGGCACAGATGCGCCATGTTGTTCTGATGCCGTTCGGGAGTGCGGGGGATGTTTTCCCCTTCATCTGGCTGGGGAAATTGCTCAAAGCGCGGGGGTACCGGGTTACGATGGTTACCACCTGCATTTTCGCGGAAGCTGCGGCGGCGGCGGGGATAGATTTCGTGGGACTGGGGACATTGGAGGAGGTCGAGGCGATCGGGGAAGACCGCAGGATCTGGAAGCTCGGGATTGGGACGAAGGTGGTGCTGGATTACGCGGTGGAATGGTCGGAGCGGTATCTTGAGGCGGTTGGGAAACTGGGTGAGGTCGATCTGATCATGGCTCCGCTAACGGCGTTCGGCGCCAGGATGGCGAGGGAGAAACACGGCATCCCGCTGGTGACCGTGCATTTGCAGCCGCTGGTTTTCTTGAGCGCCTACGAGACGCCGCTGCTGCATCCGTGGCTGGGATGGTTCCCGGCGATGCCGGTTTGGGCGAAGCGCTTCCTGTTTTCCCTGCCGAATGCCGTCGATCTGATGGCGTTGCCCGGGATTCGGAAAATCTGCGCCAGGCATGGGATCAAGCCGCCGAAAAGCCTTTGGCGGGAGTGGTGGGATTCGCCTGACGGGGTGCTGGCGCTTTTTCCGGAGTGGTTGGCAAAACCCCAGCCGGACTGGCCGGGAAATTTGCTCCAGTGGGATTTCCCGATGGAGGATCTGGGGGCCGAGATTCCGATGCAGCTGGAATTGGAAGAGTTTCTGGCGGCGGGGCTGAAGCCGGTGGTGTTCACGCCCGGAAGCGCCAACGTCCAGGCGGAGAGGTTTTTCGAGACGGCGGTGGAGGCGGTGAAACGGCTCGGGATCCGGGCGGTTTTTGTCACACGGATGGCGGGCCGCGTGCCGCCGGGGATGGAGGATCAGATCCTGCGGGTGGATTTCGTGCCATTCAGCAAGCTCCTGGGGCATGCGTCGGTCTTCGTCCATCACGGCGGGATCGGGACGATGGCGCAGGGATTCCGCGCCGGGGTGCCGCAGCTCATCATGGCAATGTCTCACGACCAGCCGGATAACGCGGCGCGGATGGAGAAACTCGGGGTCGGTATCGGCCTGTCGTCGGGTAGTTTCACACCGGAGCGTGTGACGTTGGCGCTGTGGAGCTTGTTAGGGGAGGAGCGGTGGAAGAAAGCGGCGGCGGAGGTGCAGGGTATGATGAAGGCGTGGAAGGTTTCCGATGAGCTGATCGGGTGGCTTGAGGATCGTTCCGACCCGTGATATAGGCAGGGATGGCTCTCCGTGTCTCCCGTCCCTGCCCGAAGCCTCGCCCTGGATCCTCACGCCCCTCGTCAGATAAGTTTTCCGGGAACCTCAATCACCCCGTCGCGGTGGGTCACATAGAACCTGTCGCCCTTTGCGGGCCGGACGATGTGGCCGCCGGTGAAACTTCCGAAAGCGGGTAGTATGAGGCAATTTCCGGCAAGGTGGAAACAGGGCAGGCGGAGCGAGGTTTTCCTTCCGTCCGGGATGCGCAGGACGGGATGGATGTGGCCGCAGATGTTCGGCATGTGGCCGGCGGCATCCTCGGGATTGTGGACGATGCGGATGCCGGATATGTCGAGGTGATCGAGTTGCCGCAGGCTTTCCGGTATGCCCCGGATCTTCCTGTCGTGGTTTCCTGAAACCAGGGTGAAGGGTATGCCGATGCGCTCGGTGAATGAGGCTAACTCTGCCAGCAGCGCTTTGGTCAATCCGCTTTCCGCATGGAACAGATCGCCTGCGATGACGAGATGAAGTGGGTTGTGTTGTTTGACGAGATCATCAAGGCGTTCAAGGTCCCGTGATGTGTCACCCTCCGGCACGGGCAAGCCGTGGGCGCGGAAACTTGCGGATTTCCCCAAGTGAAGATCCGCCGCGATGAGGACAGGCTCATCCCCGGTGATCAGCACAGCGCTGTCTGGCAGGAGCAGCAGCGGGACAGTCGCAAAATCATCGATCAACATGGCGGCGCTTGTTTTGGTCAAATGAGCTTGTTGCCCCGGAGCCCTGCTTGTCAGCGGACTTGAGTTTGCCCTCCTCCTTGAGGTGCAGGAAAAGGATGCGCCGGATCTCGTCCGCCGCCACGATGTTGTTAGGTACGCTGTGGTTCGAGGGCACGATCAGCTCGGAGGCCACCGGCTCCACGTGTGACGACCAGTAGGGCACCACCCCGTCGCTGCTGTTGGGCGTATCGCCGTGTCCCTTGTCGCCCATGATGGAGTGGAAGGTGATCCCTTTCGGCAGCGGGAGCCGGTTCATCGCCTTGAAGCCGCGGCTGTTGGGCGAGAGGCTGCTGATGGATGTCGGCGGGCGCACCGTCCCGGACTCAGCGCTTGCGTCCAGCGATTCATCGAGGCTCCGTGCCGTGGCGTCGAGTATCCCGATGGTGAGGGTTTTTGGCAGGCGGATCAGGTTCGAGATCAGGGCTGTTCCCCGGAAATTCGCCATCGGGCTGCCGCGATGGGGTACGGCCATGAAGACGATCCGCGCCGGGTCGGTGTAGGGTTTGTAGAGCAAGCCTTCCCTGATGAGTTCGCGTGTTTCGCCGCTCGCTTTGAATTGGTTGAAGGGCGTTTTGAAATGGGCGTCGTAGAGCGCCGTGCCGGGATCGGTCACAGCCGTCCGCGTCAAAAGTCCGCCCATGGAGTGGGAAAGGACGACCATTTTCCTCAGGTTTGCATCGTCGCCCTGCGTGCGCGCGAAGGAGGAGGCTGCCTCCATGTTCTGGCGGAACTTCATCGCGCTGTAGAGCCACGGTGTGCCGGTCGGGTAGTTGTAGAGCCATACCTGGTAGTTCTCGCGGAACCATGCCTCGGAGGAGAGGTCGTTGAGGATGTCGCGGTATGCGTCGGGGCTGGAGACGAGGCCGTGCACCATCACGACCGGGATTTTCTCCGGATCGTAGGGCTGGAGGAAATAGAGCCCCGTTTCCTTGGCGAAGCGTTCCGGCAGGATGACGTTCTGGATCCGCAGGTTGTCGAGATCGCACATGTACCAGAAGAAGTCGATGGGCGCAGTCCAATCGGCGGCTAGGTGATGCGGGTTGCCGCCAACAGAGTGGTCTTCCTTCACCCAGCGCTTGGGGAAATGCCATTGCGGGACGGGCGTTCCGAAATCCAGCACCACGGTGATGCTCCTTGGCTGGCCGTTCGGCGGATAGAATCTCGGGCGTTGGATGCCGACCGGTGAAGTGGCTTTCCATGCGACCGCCGGAATGCCGAGGCCGGGGCTTTGCCGGTGGCGATCCTTGGAGCGAATGCCCACTGCGGAGGCGGGAAAAAGGGCGTCCACCTTGGCGAGATCCTCGTTGAGCTTGTCGGGTTGCGAGAGTGCGGTGCCCATTGCCGCCGCCCGCGATGTCCAGTCGCCGCCGCCGCATCGCAGCTTGTCGAAGAGGCTGCCGAGCGCCGCGTTGTAATCGCTCTCGGCGGCAGGCCATTGTTCCTTCTTTCCGGGATCGGCAAGGATCAGCCAGTTGCGTTTCGCTTTTTCCAAAGCCACATCCGACGGGCCGCGGGAAGCGTATGGGAGGAAACGGCAGGATGGCGCTTGCGGTGCGCCGCACTGGCATAGCAGGACGACGGGGATGAGAAGGAAGAGAAAACGCATGTGGGCTGGGTCTGTTTAGTCCACTTGCATCTGGATGCCAAGGCGGATGCGGTCGATTTGGGATGGCGCACGGGCGGCGGAGGTGGTTTCCTGCCGGAAAGGAATGAGAGTCGGGATTGCACAGATCAACGGGGTGGTTGGGGATTTTCCCGGGAATGCGAAGCGCATCCTCGCGGCTTACCGCGAATGCATGGAAAAAGGCGCTGAGCTGGTGGTGACTCCGGAGATGGGCTTGGTCGGCTATCCGCCGAGGGATCTCGTTTTCAAATCCCAGTTCGTCCCCAAGTGCCTGCAGGCGCTCGACTACCTCGCCGACGAGGTGAAGGCGGTGCCGCTGCTTGTCGGTTATGTCGATTTCCATGAGGGGAAATCCGGCAAGCCGTTCCGCAACGCAGCCGCGTGGCTGGAGGCGGGGGAGATCCGCCAGAAATTCTGGAAAACACTTCTGCCCACCTACGATGTTTTCGACGAGCGCCGCTACTTCGAGCCGGGTGAGATCTGCGAGCCCTTCGTCTGGGACGGCAAGCGCATCGGCGTGACGATCTGCGAGGACATCTGGACGGAGGATTATCTCCAGCGACCTTTCTACGACCGCGATCCTGCGGAGGAGCTTTCGGCGGCCGGCGTCGATCTGTTGGTGAATCTCAGCGCATCGCCCTACCACCTCGGCAAGCCGGAGTGCCGCCGCATGATGCTGGCCGATGTCGCCAAGGAAGCGAAGGTGCCGGTGATCTATTGCAACTCCATCGGCGGGAACGACCAGCTTGTCTTCGACGGCCACTCGATGGCGGTTGATCCGTCCGGCGATGTGATCGCACAGCTCGGCGGCTTCGCGGAGGAGTGCCGGGTGGTCGATGTGTTTTCCGGAGGGGAAACGGAAACCCTCAGGACCGGCGATGAGGAACAGCTCTACGATGCGCTCGTGCTCGGCCTCCGCGACTACGCGCACAAGTGCGGATTCTCCACCGTCTGCCTCGGCCTCAGCGGGGGCATCGATTCCGCACTAACCGCAGTCATCGCCGCCGACGCCCTCGGTCCGGAAAATGTTAGGGGCTTGACGATGCCCAGCCCTTATTCCTCGCGGGGCAGCGTCGAGGATTCTTTTTCTCTCGCGGAGAAAATCGGCATCCGCTGCGACGAGGTCACAATCTCCGCCGCCTTCGATGCGGTCAAAACGTCGATGGCTCCCATTTTCGAGGGCAAGGCGGAGGACGTCACCGAGGAAAACATGCAGGCGCGGCTGCGCGGGCTGTTCCTGATGGCACTCTCTAACAAAGACAACCACCTGCTACTGACAACCGGCAACAAGAGTGAACTCGCCGTCGGATACTGCACGATTTACGGAGATATGTGCGGTGGCCTAGCGGCGATCTCCGACCTACCAAAGACCAAGGTTTTCGAGGTGGCGAAATGGGTGAACCGCAATGGCGAGCGCATCCCCTGGAACACGATTGCCAAACCGCCCAGCGCCGAGCTCCGCCCCGACCAGAAAGACCAGGACACCCTTCCCGAATATGATGTCCTCGATGCGATCCTCGAGCTCTACGTCGAGCAACACCTCGGCGCGGAGGAAATCATCGGCCACGGCTTTGACGAGACCATGGTCCGCTGGATCCAGCGCCGTGTCGATCTGAACGAGTGGAAGCGCCAGCAGGCCGCCCCCGGCATCCGCGTCACCACCAAGGCCTTTGGCATGGGAAGGCGCATGCCCATCGTGCAGAGATTTGTGTGAGGGGGGGGAATCACTCTGCGAAATCCAGCGCCAGAACCAGCGCCTTGCGGTCTTCCTCCGCGAGGCTGACGAGCGGGTAAACCACCCACTCTCCGCCGACGCGGAGATTCACATGGTCGCTGCCCGGCGCGAAGAGGCCGACGGCGCGCACGGCCACGCCCTTGTCGTTGGTCCACACGCGCTCCGGAATGGCCAGTCCTTTCTCCACGGATGGTGCGGATGGTTCCTCCTCCTTCTTTTTGTCAACCGGTTCCTCTACCTTGGTTTCCGTTGCCAGCGCGCCCGCCCCCTCGGGTTTGTAGTTCTTCACGTCGATTCCCGCGCCGGTGACGAAGATCATCGCGTCGTGGCTCACCTCACTCGCGCCGAGGTACATGCCCCAGCGGAAGTTGGTTTTTCCCTGCGGCCTGTCATAAGTCCCTTTGCCTTGCGATTTGCCGTTTAGGAAAAGCTCGAAATCATGGCCGTTGTCCCGCACGCGGATGTGGAAGGGTTTGCCGGCCATATTCGTCGCAATCACCTTGGAGCCGCCTCCCCGGCGGTGGTTGTAGGCGACATTGCCGCTGCTGCCCATTGTCAGGTGCATCGCCCATTCGGACTCGCTGTTCATCACCTGGAAAATCGACGCCCCGTGTGGCTTGATGATCGTGTAGGTGCCCACCCATTCGTGCCATTCACCGCGACCCCACGAAAGCTTGCTAAAGGCCTCCACCCGCGCGGCCAATTTCCTCTTGTTCCTCACGTTTTCCTCATCCTTGAACAGCCGGAAAACCTGAGTATTGCCGTCCTCCTGATACCACCGCGTCCAGTTCGGGAAACCCGACCGGTTGATCACGCTGTTGCCGAGAGTGTGGATTTTGATCTCCTCGGGGATCTTCCGCCGCGCGTCAGGACTTAGTTTCAGCAGGGCATCCTTGACCCGGATGGTCGAACCCTTGACTCCCGTGGTCGAGTTCTTGCCGGGGGTGAGATCGCCATCTTTCATGATTTCCGCGAAGGTGGGATCGCTGCCGCGTTGGGTGAAAAAATCATCCGCCGTCTCGGCACGAAGCGCCTGAGTCGGAAAATATCCCAACCACGCTGCCATCAGCGAAAAGCATGTCCTCATAGCGGTGCTCATGGGTGGACAGTGGCCTCCCGCCGGGGCGGAATCAACCCAAACTTCGGATCGCCTCTGGCAGGAACGGTCTCTCACAGAGTGCCATCCCCGCCATAAATAGCACCGCCTGCCTGCGCGACAAAACCGCTTGAATGAATCCCGTAGCAAATAGTCATTGGAAATCATGAAAAAGTTCCTCGCGTGCGCTTTTCCGCTTTCCCTGTTGGTGATCGCCGTTTTCGGGCAGGGGGAACCCCCGGACTCCGGGAAAGGGGAAAAAGCCAAGCGGATCCCAACGCAAAACCCGATCCGATCCTGATCGTTCGCACGCAACTGGAATACATCGTGATATCCCAGGAGGATCAGGCGAATCTCCTGTTCCTCGAAAAGCCGGAATCATCCGATGCCACCGAACTGTGGAAGAAGGTGCAGGAAATATTTGTCCTCCTTCGAAACCAGAAACGCGGGAAGCTCGTTCGGGATCGAACCCACATTACGCAAAGAGAATGGTATCGTGGATTTTCACGTTACATCGGAATTTCTGTGGCACACAGGAAACACCAAGTGGCAGGAGTGGGAGGTTGAGAAGGGTAAGCAGCTCACCGTTCTTATGCCAGATTTCTACAAGGTGTCGGTGACGACTTCCGGTGTCTGCGTCCCTGCTCTCCGTCGTTTCCCCCAAGGATGCCAAAGGTGAAATGGATTCCGAGCGAAAGATGATGAACTTCCTGATATGCGATGTGATTAGGTAAAATGAGTTGGATGACGGCAGGGGATTTTCGCCCAATTCCGGCTTCCAATTTCCGCAGCTGGAGGGGATAAGGGGGGCGGAATGACGTTGACGGAGGCCAAGAAGATATTGGGGCTCGGCCCGGATGAGGATCCGAGGCCGCACCTTGAGGAATTCCGTGCGGTGCGTGAAAGGATCGCAGACATGGTGCGGTCTGCGCCAAACGAGATGCTCGCGGCGCGGTACCAGGAGGGCTTGGTTGAGTTCGACCGTGCGCTGGCGGCGGTGAGGGAGTATCTGGAGGCGTTGGGGCTGGTGGAGCGGGTTGAGGATGTGAAGGTGGTGGAGAATCCCTCGGCGGGGCGGGGTAATGCGGTTTTCGTGGCGGAAAACCTGGTCACCGGGCCGGTCGGCCTGCCTGTGCTTTCCCGGCCTCTGCCGGAGCTGGTGGAAGTGGACGATCCCGAGCCGAACGTGGGCAAGGTGTTCCGGACGGTTGCGTGGTCGCTGCTTCTGCTTTCCCTGATAGGATTCGGTGGATGGCTGTATCTGAAAGTGGAGGAGGAGCGGGAACTCAGCAAACAGCAGCGGGTGGCTTTCCTTGAGCGGCAGGGTGCGATTTTCATCGAGAACCGCCGCTGGCCTGAGGCGGAGGAGGCTTTCGCGGAGATCGAGGGGATTTATCCCGAGTCCGATCTGGTGGCGCTGGGGCGCCGCAGCATAGAGGCTGGGATGGCGGAGGAGCAAAACCAGTTCATCGGCTATTGGAAAGGGGAGGCGATCGCGGCCTTCGAGGCCAGCCGCTGGGACGATGCGGAGAAGGCGGCGCGGCAGGTGCTCGACAAGTTTCCCGACGAGAAGGAAATCAATGCGCTGATCGGCAGGATAGCGATCGCGAAGCAGGAGGAACTCCGGGAGGAGGCATTCGCTGCCGTGAGGAAAAACATTGCGGCGCGGGATTTTGAGAGGGCGATTTCCGCTGCGCAATCCTTGGCGGCGAGGGATACCGGGGATGCGGAGGCGGCGGATCTGCTGCGCGATGCGCGCGCGGCAAGGGACAAGGCTGAGACGGATCTTTTGCGGGCCCGCGAACTTGCCGCGCTGGCGGCGGAGAGGGATACGGGCGAGTTCGACGCGGAGGCGCTGAATTGGATGCGGGAGGCGCTGGCGCTCGCCCCGGATGATGCGGCCATCAAGGCGCGCTACGAAAAGATGGCTTCCTACACCCGCACGATCCGCGTGCCGGCGGATGTGAAGACGCTTGGCGAAGCCCTCGCTTCTGCGCGGGACAGGGATCGCATCGTCATCGCGGAAGGCATATGGGAAGGGCCGTTCGTCATCGCCGCAGGGGTGGAGCTGGAGGGTGTTTCCGGGAAAACGATCCTCCAATGCGCGGCGGATGCGGGCAGCGTGCTCGGATTCTCGCCAGATGTGAAAGGTGCGCGCGTCAGCGGCCTCACGGTGCGACATCTTTCCTTCGATGCGGGGGCGGAGCGTTTTTCCCTGGCACACGTGCGGGGGGCGGGGGTGGATTTTTCCGACTGCCGTTTCGAGCAAGGCAGCGGTCATGGGATCGCCGTCACCGGGGGCGGCCATGCCAAGGTGTTGCGCTGCCGCTTCACCGAAAACGGCTGGAACGGGATTGCCGTGACAGGCTCCGGCAGCCTGCTTGAGGCCGAAAATAACTCCCTCAAGGGAAATTTCCAGAATGGGATCGAGAGTTGGGATGGAGCAGCGTTAATCCTCACGAACAACGAATGCACCGGCAACAGCCGTAACGGCATCCACATCGACTGCGGGGCGGCATCCGCCACCGTGCTGGACAACAAGCTATCGGGGAACCGTGAGTTCGGCATGGTCGTCACCAGCGCCGGTGCGGGCGAGATCACGGGAAACACGATGGAGAGGAATATCCTCGGTGGGATGGTCGTGAAGTCCGGCGGTGCGAAAGTGTCTGTGAAGGATAACGCGATCAGCTCCAACGACGGCCCCGGGCTTGTGCTTGAGAAAGGCGTTTCCGAAACCTCTTACGCCGGCAACCGCATCAACGGGAACGGCGGGAAACAACTCATCTCCGGCATTGATTTTTCGGCCGGTGACTGAACCAGATTTTCAAGATGAGCCTCCAGGAAATCACCGGGAAAATCCGCAAGTTCCGCGACGATCGGGATTGGGCGCAATTCCACAATCCCAAGGACATGGCCATTGCCATCTCGCTTGAGGCCGGTGAGCTGCTCGAGCATTTCCTGTGGAAAAATCCGGAAGAGGTGGAGGCCCGGATCGTCGAGAAACGCGCCGAGATCGAATCCGAAATCGCGGACATCGCCATCTACCTCACGGAACTCGCCGACAACCTCGGTATCGATCTTCTAAAAGCGATGGAGGACAAGATCCGCGTCAACGGGGAGAAATATCCGGCAGAGCGGGTCAGGGGATCTTCGAAGAAATATACGGAATACGGCGGGGAATGAAGATCACCACCACTCTGGCATCCTCCACGACCCCTGATGGGGATACGCTCATCCTCCAGGAGCACGACGGACATCATTTCATGAAGGTCAGGGGAGTGCCATTGATGAGCACCAACGCATCCTCGTCCGAGCAAACGATGGCGGAGCTGGCGTGCTCGGATATGCCCGCAAGGCCGCGCGTCTTGATCGGCGGGCTGGGATTCGGTTTCACCCTCCGCCGCGTGCTGGAGCTTTGTCCTCCGGATGCCATCGTCGATGTTGCCGAACTGCTGCCGGTCGTTGTTGATTGGAACCGGGAGTTCCTGAAAGATGTCAATGGCTTGCTGGTCGATGACCCGCGTGTGCGCATCCATATCTGCGATGTCGCGGAGCTGATCAACCGCGCTGGAAGCGACCGCTACCATGCGATCCTACTGGATGTTGACAACAGTCCCGATCCGCTGGTGCAAAAAGGGAATGCCGGACTTTACGACAGCAACGGGATTGCGAATGCAAAGGCGGCGCTGCATCCCGGCGGCCGGGTGGTTTATTGGTCAGCGAACCAGGACAAGGGCTTCGCCCGCGCTCTCGGTAAAATTTACAGGAATGTCGAGTGCGTAGGGGCAAAGGCATATCCGAAGGCGAAGCGTTTCACGCATACGCTGTTCGTGGCGCGGAAGGATTGAGTGGGAGCGTATAAACTTACCTGTGGCTTGCCGTCCAGCGGGGGATAGGTTTTGCTTTTGGCAATGGACGGTTCGCTGCTGCTGCTTGGTGTGAAGGGAACGGAG
>Ga0163144_10003707_pt1 | contig 34773 bp, 31 predicted proteins | sample OliLak19BULKMAT1_FD_123175 | JGI IMG/M metagenome (GOLD analysis project Ga0163144, IMG submission 123175) | Freshwater microbial mat bacterial communities from Lake Vanda, McMurdo Dry Valleys, Antarctica - Oligotrophic Lake LV.19.BULKMAT1 | ecosystem: Environmental > Aquatic > Freshwater >...
TACTCTCTTCACAGTCTTTCCTTGAAATTTTGTTACCCAGTGGTGGATGGCTCGGAAGTCAACACCATGCTTGGCCCCCAATTTACGATAGGTAGTATCTACCAACAAATACTCAGCTATAATAGCTTCTTGTTCCTGAATGGTTTTATCTGATTTTTTCATCTCGTTTACACGTTAATTCGTGTAAACCTATTTCAGGACGAGACAGTCTGAATCTGGATAAGCGGGATGAAGGGACAAGGAGGATAAAAAAAACACCGAAAGTATCGATCTCAAAGTAAAAAAAACGCTTAACAATACACATCCCTAAAATCCCTACATCCCGCCCATCCCAAAGCAGACAATTTTCTATTTTTGTCAAAATCATTGATCAAATACGCTTAATTTCGCAGTCTTATACAAAGAAAAATGGCAGTTTCAGAAAAAGATATACTAAAGGCACTAAGCACGGTTGAAGACCCAGATTTGAAAAAAGATTTGGTTACGCTCAATATGATTAAAGATGTGAAAGTTGAGGGTTCAACTATTTTTTTCACGGTAGTTTTGACTACACCAGCTTGTCCGCTTAAAGAACTGATCAAAAAAAACTGCACAGATGCCATTCACCAATTGGTTGGCGAGCAATATGAGGTTGAAATAAAAATGACTGCTGAGGTAACGTCAGGCAGAAATGCTCAAGGTCCATTATTGCCTCATGTAAAAAATATTATTGCCATCGCTTCGGGCAAAGGTGGTGTGGGCAAATCTACTGTGGCTTCTAATTTGGCTGTAGCATTGGCACAATCTGGGGCACGAGTAGGCTTGATCGATGCTGATATTTCTGGGCCTAGTATCCCTACCATGTTTGGCATAGAAGGCGAGCAGCCGATGATGACACAAATCGAAGGGAAAGAATGGATAGTGCCGATCACAAAATATGGTGTAGATGTCATCTCGATTGGCTTATTGATTCCGCCAGACAAGGCCGTAGTTTGGAGAGGGCCCATGGCCAGTTCGGCTTTACGTCAGTTTTTTGGCGATGTATATTGGGGCGAATTAGATTATTTGCTGATAGATATGCCACCTGGCACTGGCGACATTCACTTAACATTGGTGCAAACAGTGCCCGTAACGGGTGCAATTATTGTTACCACACCACAGAAAGTGTCGATTGCCGATGCCCAAAAAGGTTTGAATGGCTATCAGCAGGCGCAAATTAATGTGCCTGTACTTGGTGTGATCGAAAATATGGCTTATTTCACACCTGAAGAATTGCCCGACAACAAGTACTACATTTTTGGTAAGGGCGGAGGTAAAAAACTAGCTGAAAAGAACAACGTGGAATTTCTTGGCGAAATTCCATTGGTGCAAAGCGTTCGTGAAGGTGGTGATGAAGGCATTCCCGTGGTAATGAACAATGAAATAATATCTGTATCGTTTGAAAAACTCGCAGAGGCTGTGGCCAGACAAATAGCCATTAGAAATGCAAATACCGAACAAACTAAGAAAGTAGATATTTTAGTGTAATTGGCATTTTTGAAATTGAGGTTGTAATTTTGAAAATGGCTTAGCGCTTCGTGCAACAAACCCGAAAATGACACACCTATCACGAGTTGCCAATAGATGCTGCGCAACTCTGCCCCAAAAATTAAACTAAAATAGGCTCCTGCGGGGACAAGGGGCTATAAACTATTATGAAAATTGTACTTTTGAGAGTAGGCGTTGACAAAATATGTGGCGGAACCTACTCTGCTTTATTTAAAGATGGCACTTTTGAGTTTCTGCCAATACCAGAGTATTTTTATCGCAATCATGCATTTGATGCAAAAAAAGTAAAAACTTATGCCAGTGAAAAAGGCAAATTTGGCAAATCTTTTATCGCGTATTTCGCTGATGGAAAAGACAAGGAAGACCATCGCAATTGCCCAATCCACAACGATCCCGATTTCAAAACTTACACCTATGGAGATGGGAATAGCACCAAACAAACCTTAGTAAATCTAGAAAAAGGCGACTTTGTGGTGTTTTACGCCATGCTGCAAGGAAGTGATTTTGTCATGACTCCTTCATTATATGTAATTGGTTATTTTGAGGTCGATTACGCTTTACTTGCTACCGAGCCAGAACAATATGAATTGTTGGAGACCGACTTTAAAAACAATTTTCATATTGCCAACAAAGAAATATTTGAAAGAGACATTGCCAACGACAAGAACAAGGGGCTAAAACTAGTAAAAGGAACAGAAAATAGCCGAATGTTGAAATATGCCTATTTGATAAGTCGCAAAATAGAAATACCAAAAAAAGCAGATGTCCACGTGATTGCTGACGAAATGCTGAAAATATTCGGCACTTTTGGCGGCAAAATAGCCATTCAAAAAGAGCCTTTGCGGTGGATTAAAGATAAAGATTTGGTAAAAAGTACCGTTGCTTGGCTAAAGAGTTTGGAGTAATTTCCGTTTGGAGTGTCTGCGTTGTAGTATTCAAATTGGGGGCTAATATTCTCCAAGTTAACCCAGGCAGCACTAAAACAATAAGCCAGAACCCGGGGCGCCTGGAGGTATTTTTTTCAAATGTTTATAAGCCTTTTCCGTGGCCTCTCTGCCTCGAGCTGTACGCTTCAGATAGCCTTCTTGAATTAAAAAAGGCTCATAAACTTCCTCAATGGTCTCGGCCTCTTCACTTACAGCTGTAGCTATAGTGGTGAGGCCCACTGGCCCGCCTTTAAACTTGTCGATGATGGCAAGCAGTATGCGATTGTCCATGTCGTCTAACCCATCTTGATCTACATCTAAAGCTTTCAATGCAATTTGTGCAATTTCTATAGTGATCGTGCCATCGCCCTTTATTTGAGCAAAATCGCGGGTTCTCCGCAATAAATTGTTGGCAATGCGGGGCGTGCCTCTGCTTCTGCGGGCTATTTCAAACGAGCCCTCATCGCTGATTGACGTTTTGAGCAAATAGGCAGAACGCTTCACAATTGTAGTCAATAAATCAGAAGTATAGTATTCTAGTCGCGCATTGATGCCAAACCTCGAGCGCAACGGTGAGGTGAGTAGGCCTGCCCTTGTAGTAGCCCCTATGAGTGTAAATGGGTTGAGGGAAATTTGAATGGTACGGGCATTGGGGCCGGAATCAAGCATGATGTCGATTCGGTAATCTTCCATGGCCGAATACAAATACTCTTCCACAACCGGATTTAGCCTATGAATTTCATCAATAAATAATACGGAGTTGGCTTCTAAATTGGTGAGTAAACCTGCCAAGTCGCTTGGTTTTTCCAAAACTGGCCCCGAAGTGATCTTGATTTCGGCACCCAATTCATTGGCAATAATATTCGAAAGTGTTGTTTTCCCTAAGCCAGGAGGGCCATGCAGCAATACATGATCTAAGGGCTCTTCCCTGCCTTTGGCTGCGGCTACGAACACCCGCAGGTTTTCCAATATTTTTTCTTGGCCCGTGAAATCTTCGAAATTAAGCGGTCTCAATGCCCTTTCTACCACAGCATCTGCAGGCAAAACTTCGGTATCAGGTTTCAAATAGTCTTTTCGCATGGCTACAAATTAAGGCATTTTTGTGGAAATATGTTTCGATTAGAACTACGATTAGATTAAATACGGCAACCAAAATCGGTTCAGCGCCAATCTTGTAATTTTTATTCGGGCACATTAGTAGAGAAATGTTGGTCGGGTGGGTTGAAGCTGTGTTGCTATCGCTACTCACTTTTTTGCTAACGATTTTGCCTTAAATGATGCATGCCCAAAATCTTAACTATTTATTCTTGTATCTTTGGTTTAATAACAGTTATTTTGAATGAATATAAATATTAAGCCTTGCGAAAGGAAAGCTAAATGAATCTCATTATTGAAAAAATAGAAACTGCTTTGAACGCCATCAGACCGTATTTGGAGGCCGATGGCGGGAATGTAAAATTTGTGGAACTCACTAGCGATATGGTGGTGAAATTGGAGCTTGAGGGAGCCTGCATTACTTGCCCTATGTCGGCCATGACCATGAGAGCAGGCATAGAAGAGAGCATAAAACGAGCCTTGCCTGAAATAAAATCGGTAGAAGCGATAAATATGGCTGTGGCTTAGTTTTGCATTTTTTAAGAGTTTACCTTACAGTTTTTCATGCAGCAAATTGAATTCAACGTTTTTTACCTCCTTCGTTCGGTTAAAAAGCACTTAAAATTATTTTTGGCTATCAATGTAGTGATAGCACTTTTAAGCCTGGTTTACGCCCTCACTGCACCTGTGAAATACCAATCAAAGGTGGTTTTTTATCCGTTTAGTCCCGAATCTAGCGATCCGCGTCTTATGCTTTATGAAGAGTCTAGATTTAGTGTATTCGGCTACAGCGATCAGGTAGAACGTTTTACACGGATAGGTAAGTCTAATTCTGTAAAATATGCCTTGGCCAGCAAATACAATCTCTATAAAAGATATAATATAACGACCGATAGCATACCAGCCGCTAAAAATCAACTCTTGGAATATATGACTGGTGGCGTGCTAAAGTTTGAAAAGGGCGAAAATGGGGGAATAATGCTCTCCGTTGTAGATGCCGATAGGGACACTGCCGCACTGATGTGCAACAGTGTAGTGGCCTTGATCGATTCCATAAATGCAAGCTTATTGGTTGAGAAAAACATCAAAGTATTTAACCTGTATAAATCGCAAGCGAATGAATTGGAAAAGGGATTGCAGCATTTGAAAGATAGCATCAACGTGGTAGTGAGATCAAAAGACAGATTTAAAGAATATACCATAAAAGCATTGCAATCGCAGCTCAATTATTCTGCTGAAGAGTTTGCTAAAGTAAAGACCAAGTTTGAGCTCAGTAAAACGTTGACAAGCAGGCAATTGAACTCACTTTATCTTGTAGAGCCTGCACAGCCTTCATTCAAAAAAGCCCAGCCCAATCGAAAATTGATCATTGCGGGCTCGATCGTCATCGGCCTTTTGCTTTCTACGGTTGGGTTTACGATTGTCGAATTTTTGAAAGACAACAAGAAGAAATTCAAATTCTAAATAGATTTGGCTTTACTATTTTCATAAAACGGAACAGAGTGCTAAACCTTTGCTCCGTTTTTGGTTTTGGATACATTTTGTCAAATATTTAATTTATGGAGATTAAACTCAGCAAAAAAGATAGGCTATTTCTCATTTTAGGTGGTTTTTTTCTTACCAATGCACTTTTGGCTGAAATAATTGGGGCTAAAATATTTTCCTTAGAACAAACCCTAGGCATCTCTCCAGTTCAATTTTCATTCTTTGGCGACTACAAGCTCGATTTCAACCTTACTGCGGGGGTTTTGATTTGGCCAGTAGTATTTATTGTATCCGATATTATCAATGAATATTATGGTAGGGAGGGAGTAAAAATTATCAGCTTTGCCACGGCAGGATTCATTTTATTTGCTTTTTTGGTCATTTTTGCGGCATCTCATTTGCCCCCTGCCCAATTTTGGCTCGACATCAACAATAAAGATGCCACTGGCAATTCATTCGACATCAACTTCGCTTTTTCAGTCATTTTCAGGCAGGGATTGGGCATTATTGCAGGCTCGCTGACAGCCTTTTTGATCGGGCAATTGATCGATGCTACCGTTTTTTCATACATAAAAAATCTCACAGGCAACAAGTGGGTATGGTTGAGGGCTACTGGTTCGACAGTGGTATCGCAACTCATTGATAGCTTTGTGGTGTTGCTTATCGCCTTTTATGTTTTTGGCAATTGGAGCCTTGAATTGGTAATTGCAGTCGGAATCATGAACTTTATTTATAAAATTAGCGTAGCCATTATTCTCATTCCACTTTTATATTTTGGTCATTTTGTCATCGACAAATATCTGAAAGACAGCTAATTACCCAATTTTGAGATATTATTGAAGACGATATTCAAATCGGTGCTGGTGCGGTAATCTTTGGCATAAAGCAAGTTCAGTCTGTGTACAGTAGCGTCATCTAAATTCATATTTTGAAACTCGCTTACTGGAGATAAAAGGCCCGATTTCAACTTGGGCAACCTATCGTCTTTTATGCCTGCAAAGCCCACAAGCGTTTTTTTTGCAAATAGTACTTTGTTCATCTCCCTTACGAAGCCCAACGGATTTTTCATTAGCCATATCAATAATGGGGCAGAGAGAAGCAAAATGAGGCTCAAACTAAAGTCGATTACACGTTTATTTCTAATGTTGTTGGCATCTAATATTGCCAAGTGAATATCGAGGGTGTACAGTTCTCCCGAAGTTTCCTTCGAACTGCTGCCGATTATAAAATTGCTTTCGTCTGGCACAATTTTGAAATCTACTGATAAGCTACCTATACTTGCCATCCACTCTATTATTTCACTTGCTGGAATATTTTTAGCACAAAATATCACTTCATTGGGCTTGTAAATACGCACAATATCGGCCAGCTTTACCACATTGCCTAGGTAATTTTCATATCCCGTATCATACTTTTCAGTAGATATAAAACCCAATACATTAGCCTTCATCCCCGTATTATTTATGAGTTGAAACACCCTTAATGTTTCAGCATAATCGCCTACTACTATCACTTTTTTCGACTGTTCGTCTTCTACTTGTATTTTTCTTGTTTTGATAAATTTGATAAAATAGTGCAAGCCCACGATAACAAAAGCAGCCCAAACTGCCCCTAATATGATAATGGCTTTGGAAAAGCGGTAGTCATCTAAAAAATTTGAAATGGCTGAAATCAAAATTGTTCCTACAATCACGCCCCTGATTACCCGGTATGCTTTGAATGGCTTATCGAAGCCACCGCTGTAATACACCGAAAGTAACCAAGTGATGATATATAAAGGGATGGTAATCGTAAGAAACCGCTTCGGGTAGAAATTTGGCGATTCCTTTACAATGGTGGCCCAAAAGTCTTCAATAATAAATAGCCCAATAAATATTACGGTGAAATTCACTATTGGAACAAATAAAGTGCTAGCAGACCTTGCAATGATCGAGAAAGCCGCCCTTGCGTAAATTGCAAACTGAATAAGCGTGGTAAAAACGCCAGCAAAAGCCCCTTTGAAGTGCTTGCGAACGAAAATATTCATTGCTCCATAAAAAACCAATACGTAATTGATGCTAGATTTTTTGGTGCTTTCGCCTTTGTAATGGATAATTCGGGTATCGGGGAAATAGTAGTTTTTGAAGCCCGATTTGATAAGCATGTACGACAGGTCAATATCTTCGCCATACATAAAATAGTCTTCATCGAGCAATCCGGCTTTATCTAAAGCGGTTTTTCGCATAAACATGTAAGCCCCCGAAAGCACCTCTATTTCGGCTGTGGTGCTGTTGTCGATAAAGCCCAAATGATATCGCCCAAATTTTTCAGATTTAGGAAATAGCTTCGATAAGCCTATAATTTTATAAAATGCTACCCATGGGGAAGGAAAGCCGCGTTTGGACTCGGGCAGAAACTTGCCCTTACCATCTACCATATAAACGCCTAAGCCGCCAGCCTGTGGGTGCGAATCCATGAAGGCTATACATTTTGAAAATGTGTCTTCCTGCACCACAGTATCGGGATTGAGCAGCAATACATATTCGCCACTTGCCTTTACAATGGCTTGATTATTGGCTTTTGCAAAACCATTATTGTCTTTGTTTTCAATCAAAATTGTAGACGAAAACTTGGCTTTAACCATCTCTATCGATCCGTCTATAGAGGCATTGTCGACCACAAATACTTCATTGTCAATGCCTTGCAATGCCTTTTCGACAGCCTTCAGGGTCTGCTCCAAAAAGTAGCATACATTGTAATTGACGATGACAATACTGAGTTTTTTCAAGCTAAAAGTCTGTTAAAGTTCTAAAAGTGCCGGCCTTTGGGTGATTTCATGGTAGCAAATCACATCTTCACAATAATAATGAATGACCATACTTTTTCTAGTCAGGTTGGGGTCTATCATCTTCGTTCCTCCGTGCAGCAAGTTGGCGTGCCATACAAACACATCCCCTTTTTTTGCTAAAAACGATTGTGGTTGCAAATTATTGGCTTCAATTACCGATTGTATTTTAGCTTCATAATTGCGATAGGCGTTTGCTCCAATGGTATATTTTCCCGATCCGGTTTCAAAATCTTGGCCCATGATATAAGGCAACTTGTGCGAACTTGGAAAATATACTAGCGGGCCTGCGCTTGCATGGATGTCTTCTAGCGCTACCCACGCGGCAGCCAAGAAACCAAGCGGATAAGTAGCCATGTGCACCGTGTCGGAATGCGGCCTTTGCTCACTTCCTTTCACAAAATTGATAGTTTGAAAAGGAATAATCTGCTTTCCCAAAATGAAATTAAGCATTTTGAGCAGCTTTGGCGATTGGGTAGCATTTTTAATAATGGCCGAATATTTGTTGGCAAACATCAGCTTTTTGCCACCATACTTGAAGTGCAGTTTTTCATCTTCAATCAATCGCCTCACCTCATTATTGATGGAATCTACTTCCGATTCGGTAAAATATTTTGGGAGAATGGCAAAACCGTTGACTGCAAATGATTTGATCTGCTCTTGAATTTCAGGTTCAAAGGCCACAAAGTCGCTGTTTTGCTCAAGTATAGCAAGGGCACCTTCATTGTCAAGCCAAGGTTTTTCATTAGCAGCGTTGCCATGTATAGCCAAGTAGGCCGCATTTACCGATCTGTACACTGGGCGTTTGATGCCGTATTTCTTGTAAGCCAGGTATAAGTAGCGAAGCTGCTGCAGATGGAAAATATTGTAAATCTCAAAAGTAAATTTGAAGCTTCTTAAAAACGCATTCAGAAACATGGGTTTGATAAATATCTGAAAATTGAGATATAAAAACTAAATCTGCAAGTTTATAGCTTTTTCTGTAAAACTTCAAACAGCAAAATAGCCCTTTTTCAGAAATGTAACATGGCTTAATTCGTGTTTCTTGATTTGATTAAAGATAGCCATATCGCCACCTAGAATTACAGCTGAAGATGCACCCATTGTGTAAAAAGAAGCTTCAAGATATTCTAACGTCTGTGCAAAGTTCAGCACATCTACAACTGTATCAGTCGATGTTGCCGTTTTAGCATTGCTTTTGTATGCAATGGCTGCGAGCAAAGCCCCTGAAATACCTATTTTGGCAAAGTTTTTGCCCATGTTTCCAAATTCGAAAAAAAAGTTCCTTTTACTTTGGCTTTGTGAATTGCCTAGGCAGGCATTACATTTTCTCGACCTGTTCCGATAGCTCAAATAAATGTGTGTGCATTAAAATATCATTATTTTGACCATTTTTATACTGCAAAATTTTAAATTTGGAATTTACAGGGTTTAATTTCTGTTTTGCCTGCACCAAGCCGATCTACATTATGTGCCTCAACAGCCTTAAAAATGCAATATTCATTTGCAGCCTCTCTCTATTATGCTACTGCCATAAAAAACAGGAAACCACCAAATCTGGTGCTCCGCCTCCAGTAGTAGTAGATGTGATCATTGCCCAAAAGCAAGCCTTTAAGAAGGAAATAGAAGCCAATGGCAGTGTTTTGGCCAAGGAGTTTGTAGAGCTTCATTCTGAAATAAGCGGCAGACTGACATTCTTAGAGGTATCAGAAGGCAATATGGTAAAAAAGGGCACTATAATAGCCAAAATTAATAGTGCCGATCTGCAAGCCCAATTGTTGAAGGCCAAATCGCAACTTGAACTGGCATTGAAAACACAAGAGCGAACCGAAAAATTGCTCGCCATCAGTGGAGTAAACCAATCAGATTATGATATTGCCGTAAATCAGGTGAACACACTGAAAGGCGACATTGCCTACGCGCTTGCCTTGATAGACAAAACCATTGTAAAAGCTCCTTTTACGGGCACGCTTGGTTTGCGGCAAGTAAGCCCGGGTGCATACCTCACCCCAGCCAATATTATTAGCACCTTGCAGCAAACCGATGAATTGAAAATAGACTTTTCAATGCCTGAAGAATATGGCAACTTGATTCGAAAAGGGCAAGTGGTAGAAGTGAAGCTCGATAAATCGGGCACCGAACGGGGCAAGGCCACGATTGTAGCCATAGAGCCACAAGTGAGTGCTACCACCCGCAACCTTAGCATCAGGGCTTTGTTGATCGAAGGCAAAGCCAATCCTGGTGCTTTTGTGAAGGTGTATTTGAATGCCGATTCGGCCAAAAACAGCCTTTTTGTGCCTACCAATGCCATTATTCCTGAAGATAAAAATAAGACTTTGGTATTGGTGAAAAACGGTAGAGCCAAGTTTGCAAAAGTGCAAACAGGTGGGCGATTAGCGGGTGGAGTAGAGGTGGTAAGTGGCATTGAAGTGGGCGATTCGGTGGTGGTAACTGGCGTACTATTTCTTCGCCCCGATGCCGAAGTGAAAGTGAGAAGTGTAAAAAAAATTGACGATCTGATCCGCTAAGCCGCCATGAATATTTCTCAATTAGCTATTAACCGACCAGTACTAGCCACTGTATTTAATGTGGTGATCGTGCTTTTTGGCATTGTAGGTTACAATTTGCTGGCCGTGCGCGACTACCCAGCAATCGATCCACCAGTGGTTACGGTTTCTACGCAGTACACCGGAGCCAATTCCGACATCATCGAGAGCCAGATTACCGAGCCTTTGGAAAAGCAAATCAACGGAATACCCGGCATTCGCAGTATTGCCTCTTCCAGTGCTATTGGGTCTAGCAACATCACTATTGAGTTTAATTTGGGTGTTAATCTCGATGATGCAGCCAACGATGTACGCGATAAAGTAAGCCAATCGCTCCGAAACTTGCCACAGGATATTGATGCACCTCCAGTAGTGAGCAAGGCCGATGCCAACAGCGATTTTATTATTCTGATGGCAATACAAAGCCAAACTAAAGGGCTACTGGAATTGAGCGACTACGCAGAAAATGTGTTGCAGCAACAGTTTCAGACCATCAACGAAGTGAGTGCAGTAGGGATTAGGGGGCAAAAATACGCCATGCGAATCTGGATCGATCCAGACAAAATGAACAACTACAATGTAACCTTTTCGGAAATAAGTGCAGCACTGAGCAGCGAAAATGTAGAGCTTCCTTCGGGGAAAATATATGGCAATTCTACCGAACTCATCATTAGGGCACTCGGACGGCTCACCAATGAAAAAGAATTCAGAGACCTAATTATAAGGGAAGGTATAAGTGGAATTGTGAGGCTCAGCGATGTAGCAAAGGTGGAACTAAGCAGCGAAAACCTGCAACAAAGCACCAAGTACAACGGCTTAAACTCTGTGATAGTGACTATTACGCCTCAGCCTGGGGCAAATTACATCCGCATTGCCGATGAATTTTACAAAAGGCTAAACGAGGTACAGCAGTCCAATAAATCAGATATTGAATACAAAGTGCTGGTAGACAATACCCGCAACATCCGCAAATCGTTAGAAGAGGTGCAAGAAACGTTGCTCATTTCGTTCAGCCTCGTGGTGCTGGTCATTTTTTTCTTTTTCCGCAGCTGGCTTATAGCTATACGCCCACTTATCGATATTCCCATATCGCTCATTGCCACATTCTTTATCATGTATCTGGCAGGATTTTCGGTAAATGTACTTACGCTTTTGGGTATTGTATTGGCCACAGGGCTGGTGGTAGATGATGGCATAGTGGTGACTGAAAATATATTCCGAAAGCTCGAAAAGGGGCTTCCCATACGCCAAGCGGCCTTGGAGGGAAGCAAAGAAATATTTTTTGCTGTGGTTTCTACCTCTATCACGCTTGCTGTGGTGTTCCTGCCTGTTATGTTTTTGCAGGGCTTTGTAGGGAGTTTGTTTAAGGAATTTGGCGTAACGGTAGCAGCCGCAGTACTGGTGTCTGCTTTTGTATCATTAACGATTACACCGGTGTTGAATGTGGTGCTAAATCGCAAAAAAGCAGGGCATGGCAAATTTTACGACAAAACCGAGCCATTCTTCAAAGGCATGGAGAGCGGGTATCACAGAATGCTGCAAAATTTTATGAAAATAAGATGGCTGGCTTGGGTAATAATTGGGGTGAGCGGCTTGCTTGCCATGTTGATCTTTAAAAACCTTCAAAGCGAGCTGGCTCCACTTGAAGACCGCGATTCTGTACGGTTTGCCCTTACTGCTGCTGAAGGTTCTGGCTTTGAATATACCCGCGATATTGCCGACAATCTCACCAATTTTCTATACGATTCCATTCCTGAACGGGAATTTGTGTTCAACGCAGTACCTAGTTTTGCAGCCACAGGGGGTGCCAATACTGCTTTTGGTCGAATCGGGCTTGTTCCAGCTAGCGAGCGAAAGCGATCGCAAAACGACATTGCCAACGACTTAAACAAGAAAATGAAACGGTTCAACAACGCCCGTATATTCGCCATTCAAGAGCAAACCATTTCGGTAGGCTTAGGGTCTCGTACCTCTTTGCCTGTACAGTTTATATTGCAAAATCTCGATTTCGAAAAATTTAGAGTTGCCATTCCCAAATTCTTAGACGAAGCCCGCAAAGACAAAACATTCCAAAATGTAGATGTAAACCTTAAGTTTAATAAGCCTGAGCTTGACCTTACGGTAGATAGAATAAAAGCCAAAGATTTGGGCCTCTCCACGGCCGATATAGCCGAAGTGGTGCAGGCGGCATTCAGTGGCAGAAGGCTGGCTTATTTTATAATGAATGGCAAGCAATACCAAGTAATTGGGCAAGTAGAACGTGACGACAGGGCAACCCCACAAGACATTGAAAAACTATATGTACGCAACAGCCGCGGTGAAAATATCTCACTTTCTGCGGTCATGAAATTGGAGGAAAACAGCAATCCGCCTGCCATTTTCCACTACAATAGGTTCAAAGCTGCAACCATTTCCGCCTCCCTTACCGAGGGCAAAACCATTGGCGATGGCATAGCTGCTATGGAAGCCATAGCAGCCAAAGTGCTAGACGAAAGCTTCGAAACTTCACTAAGCGGCCCTTCGAGAGACTATGCAGAAAGTTCATCCAACACAACATTTGCTTTTCTTTTGGCTTTAGCATTGATTTATTTGGTGCTGGCAGCCCAGTTTGAAAGCTTCACCGACCCATTCACCATCATGTTCACTGTGCCTTTGGCATTGGCAGGAGCACTGATAAGTCTGTGGGTTTTCGCACAAACAATCAACATATTTTCCCAAATAGGAATGATAATGCTGATAGGGTTGGTAACTAAAAATGGCATACTGATTGTGGAATTTGCCAATCAAAAGCGAGCCTTGGGCATGGGCAAGATGGAAGCCGTGGTAGAAGCCGCCTCGCAAAGATTGCGGCCTATACTAATGACAAGTTTGGCTACCTCTTTGGGAGCTTTGCCTATTGCATTGAGCTTGGGAGCGGCATCTACCAGTCGTATTCCACTCGGTATTGTAATTGTGGGTGGTATTATGTTCTCCCTCGTATTGACCTTATTTGTAATCCCTGCCGTTTACACCTATATCTCTGGTAAAAAATCGATCGCAACGCTCAATGGGCAAGACACACCCACAATTCCTAACTAATGCAGTTTGCCTAACAAACTTTTCGAGCTCACAAAACATAAGGATTCTGAGAGCGGTGACTAAAAACTAAAAAGACCAATGGAAATTGATTCCTAACCCCAAACATATAAGCAGAACCCCAAATCTCAAACCAACTCGAAGCAATGCGAATTATTTTATTAACAAGCCTCATTCTTTATGGCTCACTTGGAATGGCCCAAGAACGACTTAGTTTGCAAGATGCCATCAACATTGCGCTGAAAAACAATTACGATATACAGCTGGCTAAAAACAATGTGGAAATTGCAGCCACCAACAATACCTATGGTGTAGCCGGAGGGCTGCCATTGGTTACTGGCACAGCCACAGATCAGCAACAAATACAAAATATCCGACAGGAGATACCTAACAATGCCCCTAGAATTGCCAATGAGGCATTGGGTAATACCTTAAATGCAAACCTGAATGGAAGTTTGCTTTTGTTCAATGGTATGCGTGTGCTTGCCACCAAGAAACGACTAGAAATATTGGAAACGCAAAGCCAGCAGCTGCTCAACCTGCAAATTCAAAATACAATCGCTCAGGTAATGGTAAGCTATTATGATATTATTCGCCAACAAAGCTACCAGAAAACGATAGAAAAATCGATTCAGGCCGCTGAAGTAAAACTTTCCATTGTTGAAAATCAGCAAAAAATAGGGCTGTCCAACAATGCCGATTTATTTCAGTCGCAGGTCGATTTGAACGATTTGAAGCAAACCTTCATCTCTCAGCAATTGGTGGCAAGCCAATCGCAAACAGATTTTTTGACACTGCTCAATGTAACCATAACCCGTTCGTACGCTTTTCAAGACACTATTTTAATAGATAGAAACTTAAAAATAGATAGTATAATGAGTTATTTGGAGAAAAACCCAGAAGTAGTAGCGGCAGGAATGCAAGTGAAAATAAGCGAGCAATTGGTGAAAGAAACTGCCGCCCAACGCTACCCCACGCTGCGAATGAATGCTGGTTTCAACTATAGTAGGGCCCAGAGCAGTGGCGGTTTCTTCCTTCTCAACCAGACGTATGGCCCATTTGTAGGAGCCAGTTTAAACGTACCCATATACAATGGCGACATATTCAAAAGGCAGCAACAAGTGGCAAAGCTCAACTCGAAAGCTGCCAATGTGCAGAAAAATGCGCTGGAAAGAAATTACCAAGCCAACGCAATTAAAATGTGGCAATCTTATACCTCAACGTTGCTACAACTGGAAACTGGAATGGAAAACTTTAAAATAGCTACCAAACTTTTGGACTTAGTAGTAAAAAGATTTCAACTTCGCCAAGCCACTATTGTAGATGTGAAACAGGCCCAGCAAAGCTATGAAAGTGCGGGATATTTAGTGGTAAACCTCAGTTACGCAGCCAAAGCCGCAGAGATAGAACTGAAAAGAATAGCCAATCAGCTAAATTTTTGATATATTGGTTGTTTCTCATAAAGTTGAACATCTGACTCAACCCTTACCACACTAAACAAAATATGGCCTCATCGAAAATGGGGCTTTTACTACCTATGAAATCAGCAATAATAGCAGGAGCATCGGGCTTGGTAGGCAAGCAGTGCTTATACAAACTCTTAGAAAATCCAAACTACGACCGTGTATATGCCTTGGTGCGTAAGCCATTGGAAATCAAGCATCTAAAGCTCAACGAGATTGTGTTCGACTACCAAGATTTTAGCAAACTGGAACTGCTTTGGAAGATAGACGATGTGTATTGCTGCTTGGGAACTACCATGCAAATTGCGGGATCTAAAGAAGCTTTTTACCAAGTAGATTATACCTACGTGGTGAATTTGGCACGCTATTTCTCAAGCCGCGAAGCGGTAAATTTGCTACTCATTTCCGCCCTAGGAGCCGATGCAAGTTCATCTATTTTTTACAGCAAAACAAAAGCAGAGACCGAGCAAGCAGTGATCAAGCTTAACTATAAAGGCATTTTCATTTTCCAACCTTCTTTTTTGGCAGGTGATAGGCAAGCATTCAGATTGGGCGAGAAAATAGGTCTGGGCATAGCTCAGTTGGTTTCGCCACTTTTGATTGGTGGTTTGAAAAAATACAAACCCATTCATGCGGCCAAAGTAGCCGAAGCCATGATTGCCATGGCGTTGGGTGGAAAAGTGGGGCAATATATTATTCCAAGTGACGAGATCTGACGACTTTGGTGCATAGCTATTTGTTTTCACCTTGCACACCATACCAAGTTATGTATAAGGGGTCTTGTAATTCTATTTTATACGAAACAGCCGGTGGGTGGGCTGAGGCTCGAATATTGCAACTAGAAGGTAAGTTCTTTAAAATAATATTTTTTATCCTCGTCTGTGATGTGCCGCCATATCTTACATGGATTACCAAAAGCGATTACGTTTGGCGGAATGTCTTTGGTTACAACACTACCCGCCCCAATTACTGAATTGTCACCAATTGTGACCCCCGGATTTATTACTACATTCCCCCCAATCCAAACATTGTTGCCAATCGAAATAGGAATTGCATATTCAAATTCTTGGTTTCTTGGTTCAAAATGTATCGGATGTCCTGCTGCAAATAAGCTCACATTGGGGGCAATAAAAACATTGATACCGATAGATACCTTTGCACAATCTAAGATTGTCAAATTGTAATTTGAATAAAAGTTAGCACCGATAGAAATATTATAACCATAATCGCATCTGAATCGAGGTTCTATGAAAAATGTTTCCCCTGTTTGTCCAAATAATTGTCTAATGATTAAATTTCGTTTTCCAATCCTTGAAGGACGCAAATTATTGAAATCAAAAATTAATTCTTTTGCTCTTTGTCGTTCAGTAATAAGTTCGTCATTAAACGCCTTGTATGGTTTCCCCGAAAGCATTTTCTCCTTTTCAGTTTCCATACTTTATTTATTGTTTTTTCAACCATTCTAATCTTCTCGAATCAGGGAGGTGTATTATTTCAAAATTTTCAAAAACTGCATCAAACCCATCTCCATCAGGTGAAGCCGCGGTCATACCAACCATCACTGGTTTATTGTCTGGAAAATAAGCAAGTCGCATCATCGTATATAATTTGTCATCAAACGAGTAAAAAATCTCTACTGCGTCTAGTTGTCTGACGATTTTCAACCAAATAAAATTTGGTTTATTAGGTAGTTCAATTACGCTCCAATCACTTTTTTCATTAGTTACAACTGCACTAATATTAATCTTGCCATTTACAAATTCAATACCCGACTTTAGCCAAGTTTTTTCATCAATTCTTAGCATCAGACCCATCTGGTCATATCTAGTTTTATACGCACCTGTTATTTTAACCTTTACTTCAAACTCCCCACCCAATGTTTGGTAGCAGAAAGGCCCGTCATCTACAGTAAAACCATAATGTGTTATTCGCCAACAATCTGTCTTTGGCGTTACAAAAATCGATAATTTATTTTTGTCGATATTCCATTTTTTTGGGTTGATTGAACCACTGGATGTTTTCCATATTTTGAGCTAGTAAATTTTCTAAACCCAAACTTAGAAGGATTAATACTGTACCTACATGCATCATTTTTTTCATCACCACTATTTTATCTGTTTTCTTTAGCACAATGAATACTAGCATTTGGCTATGGCGCAAAGGTGTCGATTTTCACCGTCTCGATAGTCATCGTGGTTCATTTTGTGGAATATTCTTTCACCCACCCAACATGGCTCTGATTAGCACTGAACCGCCAAATTATTGAAGGGGCTGTTATAGACTGCCCTTTTCTCTACACTTGGTTGTGTGTCGATTGCTGCTTTCAAAAATTAAGTCGGGTTTGCATTCGTCAAATTTGTCAACGGTGTCTTCGTTTGCACCTTGGCTACGTTACGCCACTTTTATACATAGTTCTTCGGGTTTCAATAAATGTACTAATTTTTCAGTGCTTCTTTTTTTATTGCAAGAATGAATGCTGCAACGTCTTTTCTTTCGGCTATTATATCTCGAAACTTAATATTGTGTTGAGGCAATATATCGTTTGCGAAAATTTATCTATGCGATAGTAACTATTTTTTTAGGTAGCCACAACAGGTGGTGAACCGGAATCGACCGCCTAAGACGACCTATAAGCCATGTCGTATTCAGATTTCACATGAGGTCCTAAGAAAACCCTGGCATAAATCCTGAAAATGGCCAAACCATCAATGATGAAACTAAGTGATACGAAAAATGCCAATAAGAGCTGGTATTCGTGTATGTGGCTGAATATCAAATCTTCGCCAATAAAAGTAGGAGTGATGGGAAAACCCGCCAAACCGAGGCAAGCAATCAGAAAAAGGAAGGCGATTTTCGGGTGTTTTAGCGAATGCCCATGAAACTTGTCAAGGCCAATACTGCCTTCACTTTGCCGTAGTCGGTAGAGGCAAACATACCCAAGCCCACCAGCAATTATTACCCCAATTATGTAGTAAAGGATTTGGTCAAAAGTCACATTGTCGTTAAATGCAATAGCTAGTGCCACCCAAAAGTGGTTCATAATTACCATCGTCCAGCTCATCAATGCCTGCTTTCTTTCAGAAAATGCCTTTATCACCATAGCCAAACCTATAAGAGCAAATACAGTAGGAAGTGCGGAAGTAACATATAGGGGTACCCAATTTTTGTTGAATAAAAGGGCAATGCCAAGCAAATAAATAGGAATGAAAATCATAATTACCCTATTCAAATTTAAGAAATTGAATTTTCCGCCCACAAATTTCACTGGATTCCATAAATATTGGTACATAATCGAATCCAGATTCCATTCTTTCAAGCTCAAAACGTACAGGGAATATTCCAGTTTTTTAGGTAAAGAGTCTTCAAAAGTGAGCTTTCGAGGAACGAAATTATAAAATTGTTCACGAATAAGATAAGTAACCACCGAGGGCGATACCAATAGCTGATAGGTGCGCAGAAAGGCATTTGCTGCAAAGTGAACAAGAGCCAAAGTCTCGAATCCTGCCGCTATTTCTATAAACATGATTCCGATTTGCGAGATCGAAGAATAGGCAATCTGTGCTTTCACTGACGACTGCACCCTTGCAATGCTGCCACAAATGAGGCTAGTCACAAAGCCCATCAGGCCAATAATGATCCTTACCGACAACTGGTGTTCCCAAAACGGAAAGGTTCGCATCATCAGAAATACACCCAAATGCACCGAAAGCGAGCCGTAAAAAATAGCACTAGAGGGTGTGGGGCCTTCCATAGCTTTGGGCAGCCACGAAGAAAATGGCAACTGAGCAGATTTGGCCGCTGCTGTGAGCAAAAACATTAAGGAAATAAAGATGCCGATTGGGCCATGATTTTGCAAATGATCGTGTACCATTTCATAGTTTCTCAATTCTAAAAAAGTAGTGTTGGCGTGCCACAAATGATGGCTCATCCACATGGCCAATATCAGACCCACATCGCCAATTCTGTAAATGGAAAATACTTTTACCGCATTTTTCACTGGCAAATACCTGTTGCGATAAAATGCAATGAGTAGAAACGAGCAGATGCCCAATATTTCCCAGCCAATAAATAGGGTTTCCATATTGCCGGCCAATACCACCACGTTGTAGCCGATATAGAAAAATAACATGGTGTTGAAATAACGCTTGAATCCGCTTTCCCTATGCAAATAAGAGCGGCTATAAACTGCAATCAGAAAAGTGAGAATAGTGCCCACGAAAAGGTAAACAGCTGTGATTTCATCAAAACAAAAATCGATAAAGAACTCGTAGCCCTCAGACTTATACAGCACAATATCTTTGACATTGAGCACCTGATGTCCGTTGAAAAGCCAGTAAACGACAAAGGAAAAGTAGCAAAGTAAATGTATGCCCACGGTTACAAAAGCCACGCCCGACAGTAGCTTTTCTTTAACAGCGGGAATAAAAATGCTGATCACAAACCCGGCAATGGGAATAAGCAAAAATAATTCAATAGGGAACAACATAATCTATTTTAGAAATTAGGTAATGGCGTAAACTGGCAAATTTTCCCTGTGCGTTTCCAATACAGGCATAAGGTCTTCAAGCACTTCATTACCTTGCTTTAGGGGATAATATTCGGAGAATTGCCCATCCTTAAATACATAAAGCTGAAGCGTTTGGGGGTTAATCACCGCCAAATTCACCCACTGATTGATAAACCATTCGTACGTCTTAGGCGATTTTTTGATGGTTTCAAGCACCACTTCGGGGAAATGCTCTACAATCATGAGTAGGCGTAGCGGATCGTGCACTTCAATCATCTGGCTAGGAAGGCCAGGACGCAAATCGCCTTCTATGCCATTGGCCACGCCAAATAGCCCCATCACGTTGTGGGGTAGCTTTGTTCCAGCACCTAATTTTTGGTTATCAACCCTCGAAAAAAAGTATTCTAGATTTATACCTCCGCACACGGGAGCAGCCGCTTCAAGAATTGCTAACAAATATTTTCCTTGCAGATCTACCCTGTAGTCGTACGAGTTCATAAAAGAGCGCCTATCGAGAAATAAGCCTTTGGTCATTTCCCTTCTTCCTACCACACAAAGGGCATTAGTAGCATGGTTTAGTTCGGGCCTTGGTTCAAAAAGCGAAACCGATCTTATCCGCACCGCTTCGTGTATTTTTTCAGGGCTCCACTTGGTATTTATCGATTCGAACCTGCGCGCCCTTTCTTTTGCATTGAAATTCAAGGCTCTGGCACACAAAACTTCGTTCCCTTTGTGAAGAACTGCATTTTTGGCCGACAAGTGGTTCTCATCAAAAAACATGATGTCGTCTCGCGTAGTGTCGTGCAGGCCACCCACAAACTGGGTTGTGGGTGGAATATCAAGCCCACGCAACTGCAGTATTTCTCTCACTTTTTGAAGGTTTAAAATATGGCTCATCACCCTCGCATTTACCGATCCGGGCCTGCCGCAGCAAGCTCCGCAGTCGTAAGCAGCATAGTGGGGGTTGTTGATCGTGCTAGATCCATGCCCTATAATATACACGATTGGGGCAAAGTCTTGAACCAATCCGATGCTTTTTAGCAATCCCTCAGCCCTATCGGCCATTTCATCAACTGTAAATCCGACTTGCAAATCATTTTCTCTTGAAGCCAAGCTTCTGTTTTCTATCGTGAGCTTCGAAAGCTTTATCATGTGGCCAAATGAAGAGCTAGTGGCGGGGCTTGCAGATGGCTTGAAAATATTCCAAAACAAACGAAAGGCCGACCAAAAACCCAATGTTTGGGAAATTAACCAGCCGCTAAGCAGCGAATTGGCGTGTTTGGCATAAAGCATATCTTTTTTCCTCCTCGAGCGCACGCCTACTTCTTTGATCAAATGCTTGGGCGTCACAGGGGCAGGGCAAAGTTTGGTGTAGAATTTTCCGTGTTCGGGTTGGAAGAAAAATTCTATATTAAAGTGGCCAGGCGTACCAAAAGTTTCGCAAAGCGGGTCGAACTTTTCAAGGTATCTTCGAAATGAGCATTCCCTGTCGTCAAGGCAGAAAAGGGCTTGAAAAGATTTGTCTTCTACAGCGTTATGTGTTTTATGCTCCGCATGAATTCCTGCAAGCACCTGGTCGTAATAGGTCCATTCAAAGGCCTGTTGCCACAGAGAAAGTACCTCCGTAAGTTCATTGTCTTTCACTTCAGCAAATAGCTCCATCGGTTTTTCAGCAGTGCGGCTGCCAAGTGGTGCCCAGTTTTCGCCAAATTGATAATCGAGTGCATCAAGCTCGAGCAACAATTCCAAGATTATCAATTCTTTGATCGAAATATTCTTCTTATCGAGCAATGTATGGGGATTGTCTTCAATAGCCGAAACCATACCCGACCAACCCTGGTGTGAAAATTGCTGATCAAAAATGTATTGCTTGAATAGCGAAGCATCGCCAACTATAAATACGAGCAAATCAAAAATCTTGCTATGGCTTTTTATAAGCAGATTTCTGGCTCTTTTAGTTTTAAAAAAGCTAACAAAGCTGTGTTTTTCCAGCTCTCGAATAGAGGAAAGCAGCCCTTGGTCACCTGCAGGGAAGTTCCATAATGCTATACCTTGATCGAGATAGCTGCAAAGAATACGAAAAAGAGTAGGGTGAACGAGCGAACTGATATCTATTTTGTACTCCTTTTTCCAACTGGCTCGCAATGCTCCAATACGAGGATGATCCAGATCGCCATAGCGCTTATTTACCAGCTTTGCTTTCCAATCTTCCTCATCGCCCAATTTCTTTTCTGAGATCAGCCTTTCCAAAATCGCATTATTGATTTTGCCCAAATGATACAAATCTCTGAATTCCTTGAGCGAAAGCGAGGTGCGGTAGCCGAATATCTCCGAGGCGGTATGCGTGGCTTTGAAAAAATCTAATTGCTGAAAAGCGTGTAGTGTATTGTGGTGTACAAAATCTTTGAGAGGGGCTTGTGCAGGCAGATAGTGTTTTAATTCGTGTAAAATGGCATGTTCGTCAAAGTCACTGAGTTCAGCAGTCATGTTATATTTTTTTCGTGATTAAAACCCTGTTTAGGCTTGTAATTGCCCGAGGTAAAGTTACGTGGAAGCCAGTAAATAGCGATTAAAAATCAGTTAAAATGCAATTGAGGGCGCTCAGTAATCATTATCGCTATTGTCTAACTTTTTCCAAGTTGCCACTCAAAACGTTCCAAGTTTTCAAACCTTCCAAAGCTTTTTTATAGAATGAACCGTTGCCCTCGAGCAGGATGAAATAAAAGGCTTGGTGCGTAGGTATACCAAATCGAATCATTTGAAAGCTGTTACCAAGCTAATTGTCCAATTCTAGCAAATTGTCTCCTATTTCCCATCATTATATGGCAATACAGTGAATTAGCAGGAGTTTTCCGCAATGTTAACAATAAGTTTACATTCCTTGCTTACCTTTAGGCATGATCAATTACCAGCTGCCTTCCGATGACATTGCCTTCCTAAATTCTTATCCTGGCGCTGATATTGCAAAGGCATTTGATTACATTGCCAACCATTCTCACCTCACATTTGATTTTCCTCAAGGTGGCTGCCAGCAAAGAAGTCACGCCATGTCGATGCTGCTCCATAAAAAATTCTCTGTGCAACATTGCAAAGTGTGGATATTTGCCCCGGCAGCTTTGTACGATTTTGACGAACGCACTTTATTTGTTGAAGACAAAAATCAGCTCTCACCTAGCAACACCGTGCACTGGAACTACCACACCGCCCCCATGGTGAAGCAAACAGAGGGAAAGAAAACAGAATACATGATTATTGATCCATCTCTCAACCGGGATAAGCCATTGCCAATAGGCGATTGGATGCAAGCTATGGGCAACAGCGAATGTTGTCGCTACACATTTCTGATGCCCGAAAAATATTTTTTTAATTGCAAATACAACGATTATTCACAGCTGACCAACGTGTTTGACGGTACATTTTTTGAGTTTACTAACCCCGCCAAAGACAATCTGGTGCTGGAAAAAGGCCTAGCGGTAAATGATATGGCCATATTGATATTCAAAAAACACATCGAGCCGCTCATGACTGCTTCGCTCATCAAGAATGAAACAAAACTCCAAGACCTAAAAGATATATTCGGCAATGCTACCGCCCTTGATTTGCTGTTTGCCCAAAATCTCAGCGGCAATACCAACAACACTTCCTACAGATATGTGCTGGGAAACTACGGTGCGATTATGAAAGAGGCCAAGCAAGTGTTTCACGAAAGGCTTATATTCTGGACCAAGTTTACAAATGAGCTTCTTGGCGACAATTGACACCCCCCGCACCCAATCAGCTGATAAAACATTAAAATGCATACCCAACGGAAATGCCTAATGAAGGGTAATATTGATAATAGTCTTGAGTTGTATAATTGCTACTGCCATAGCCAATAATTCCCGAATCAATTTGTCGAGTTTCTTTGATGGCAAATGTAGTAATGAAAGTCCTGAACAAAAATCCTCTAGCAGAGTGCCGCCTGTAAACAATAGTGGGCGTGAAATAAAAATAATTATATCTATCACTGCCTAATATTTCTGAGCCAAACAACAAATTGGAGGTAAACCAACCAAGCCCGCCTCCTATTTCAAAATAATTCATACCATCACCTATATTGTAGGTAGCAGTCATATTTAAGACATTGATAATTGCGAATGGTCCCAACCCTATTTTGGCGGCTAAAAAATTGTTTTTTTTGCCCAAAAATGCTTTTCCTTCGTAGTTTATCGAAGCAAAAATGCCATTGCCACCAGCTTCGAAGAATACCGAGTTTTTTCGTTTTACGGGTTCGCAAATGGTTGACATATCCTTTACTACTGGAGTGTTGGCAGTAGTGAAAATATCCTTTGCGCCATTTTCATATTTGATGAAAAGGATATTCGATTTCAGCTCTGCGTACTCAGGGCCTTCAAGATTGTCTTTTTTCTTGTACACCACGTCTAGGGCATTCACCCTTAATACTTTACCAAATATTTCGTCCCCGCTAGTTTTTACGATTTGGTCTTGTGCTTGCACATTGTACATAAAGATACATAAACCAGCCAACAATAACAGATTTTTAAGCATCAGAATTATTTGTAAAATGTGAGTAGTAAAGGTATTGGAAAATTTAACGGAGCAAAAAAATTTTTCAGGTATTGCCAAATATCATTAATAAAAATTTTTTGGGGGGAGTTATTTATTCACTCACACACGCACAAAAGTTGGCTTATGCTTGGTAGATATTGACGAAAACGAAAACAGAAAACTTCAATCGGCTATAATAATGCTCACTGTCATCGTTTGGCCATTTTGTTGAAGGAGATACTTTTTTGCATGGTACATTTGAATCTGTACTCGGTAGTCGCTAATTGTGCGTGTTTTGTTTTTCGACCGCTCATCCGCTTGCGCCACATTAGCCAAGAAGATTTTTTGCTATGTGTCCGCATCAACGCAATCACCTCTTTTTCACAATAGCCAAACTGAGCTTCAATAGCCTCGAATGGCGTGCGGTCTTCCCAAGCCATTTCTATTATACGGTTCAGATTTTCGACTGTGAGAGGCTGTTGCATTGTTGCTTATTTATTCAATAATGATGAAATCGAAACCTTATTACCTCACCTTTAGGCCTTGATACAAAGTTGATGTGGCGAGAGTTGCGTTGCAATCTGCGGACGGCTTACCTGCTTCTATACAAAGCGAGAGACATGGTTGTTTTGGATTTAACAAAATACCTTTCATCTGTGGTAGCAATAGCAAACCAATGCAGCAATCAATTTTAATTTTCGATAAAATGCCCGGGCTCGATGCTCTTCCCCGATTCCAAATTTCTGGTTATTTTTTTACCATATCGTCTAATTCCGATGCCGATTCTTTCAAATGTTGCAAAAAGTCAATATTGGCATCGGCTATCAGATTGTTCTCGAGCAGGTAAATGATGCCCAGAATCCGGCAAAGCGGCCCGCGCAACAGGTGCGAATTTACGTAGGTGTATTCCTGCAATTGCGAATTTTGTAGTTCGAGTGTTTTGGTTCTTTCGTCCACTTTTTTTTCTAGGCTTTCATTTGCTTTTTGAATTTCCGCCTGGCTTTGCAACAAGGCATCGTTCATGCTCATCATTTCTTCCTTTTTTATTCTTATGCGATCTTCTGCCTTTTTCCTTTCTCCTGTTTCATAACAAAGAGAAATCAAATCTGCTACCGATTTTAAAAACACAATGTCTTCGCCTGTCCATACTTTGTATTCATTCACAGCTTCGCAACAGATCACGCCTACCAGATTGCCATTGACAAAATATGGAGAGTCCAACATTGATTTTATATTATTTTCCTCTAAATAACCATTTGAAAAACAGGCAGTTGCCTTATGTTCGAATGTGTTATCGGCTATTATTATTTCCTCAGTATTAATGGCCTCGAAATATGGGGCAAAATCTTCTTCCTTCAGTTCAATTCCCGAACTATTGCTATCCTTAGCGGCTACAAATTGGTTTTGGCAAACTATGCTATTCCTTTTTCTATCATATTCCCACAATGACACACGCTCCACGCTCATTGCTTTGCTTGTGGTTTTACAAATTTCAATAATGGCATTTTTCAGCTCGCCTTTTCTAAGGCTTCTACTTTTTGTAAGTGCAGTCAAAATTTGGATGTAGCGTTCTATCCGGGCATTTATCGATATTATTTCCTGTTGTTTGAGGAGCAGTTCTTCGTTTTGAGAGCGCATTTCCTCCTCTTGGGCACGAAGTTCTTCGTTTTGCAGCTGCAGTCCATTCATCATTTTTTTTGCCTCCTGGTTTTTCTCGATTAAATCGATATTCGATGCAGTATTTTTTTGTTCCCAAAAAAGTTGCAATTTTGTTTTGCCAAATACCCACCAGTAAGTAATGCCCAAAGCATCAGCTGTTTGAATTTTACTATAAAAAATGCAATATCAAAGCTTTTCAGTTGAAGAGCACTATTCAAGCAAAAAATAGAATCGTAAAACAAAATAAGTAGCAATCCATTTATGATACCAAACGCCAGCCAACGGCTATCTTTGGGGCTGCCATAAAGCAAAAGCGGTAGCATTGCCGAGCCAAGAAAAAGATAAAAATATTCAGTATTATTTTCGTTGGAAGGCGTGCTAAAGCAAAAAGAAGGAAAGAACAAAAAGGCAGGCGTGATAAAGGTGAGAGTAAGCAGAGCCAACAAATGCTTGCCAATGCTCTGCAAATAAAATAAAACACCCAACAATACCATATACAACAAACAACTATAGTACGCAACCTGATAGTTTTCTATGCAACTCACAATTAAACTACTACTAGAAATCCCCGTCAGAAGTAGTAGTACAAAATTTGTTATTAAAATCTGTTGCTTAGTGGCCTCGTCTGCCGTAAATCCGATTCCTAAAAATCCGATATTTTTCACAGCGTTTGGTAGTATCATGCGCACATAAAATTTGTATTTGTTGAAAAAACTTTAAGATTCTTATTTATATACTGAAGTGAATCTGTGGGCAACTAATATTCCAACTTTCATTTTTCCTTTGTGAAATTGGAAAGGGGTATTTAAATGCAAATTATGCGCTTACAGAGATAGTCTTAAGTAAAACATTGAAGCTTTATTTCGCTAAAACTCCACACTAATTAAATCCGCATGAATCCGAATAGATGTGTATTTAATTTGGCCTTGAGAAGTCAGCAGTGCAAATGTCATTTACTTTATATCGCTGTTGCCTAACATTAGTATAGGGCATAAAATGTGATGTAAAATATCAAAAATATTTATCTGAGCATAAGATGCGCGTTTTATAACGACTCAATTACAAAATTGTGGTTGGTATAAATGCAAATATCTCCTGCTATGCCCAATCCTTCCTGCACCATTTGTTTGGCGGAAAGGTGTGGGGCGTGTTTTTTAAGTGCCAACGCGGCAGACAGCGCATAGTTGCTACCTGAGCCTATGGCTGCAATTTGGTTTTCGGGTTCTATCACATCGCCCGTTCCAGACACGATAAGTACTTCATCCTTGCTTGCCACCACCAACATCGCTTCCAGTTTTCGCAAGTACCGGTCGGTACGCCAGTCTTTGGCAAGCTCTATTGCAGAGCGTTTTAAGTTTCCGCCATAGGCTGCCAATTTTTCTTCAAATCGCTCCAGAAGCGTAAATGCATCGGCAGTAGAGCCTGCAAATCCGGTAATTATCGTTCCATCATTGAGTTTGCGAATCTTGTTTACATTACTTTTAGCTATGGTATTGCCCATGGTGGCTTGCCCATCGGCACCTATCGCCATTTCCCCATTGTGAATTAAAGCCAAAACAGTCGTAGAGTGTATCTGCATTTTTATCTTTTTTGTAAAAATAATATCAATTTTATGATTTTCATTCTAGTACTTTTGTAAAGTTTAAACGGATATGTTTACTTGTTTTTAATTCATTTATCCATCTCGCAATGCCTAACTATTATTTGTGCTACAAAAGTGAACTGTCGCCTACCGTAAGAGAGGAAGAAGTTCTGGCTATATTAAGTAAAGCTCAAAAATTCAATCTGAAAAATGATATTACTGGCATGCTGCTGTATATCGACAATCATTTTATACAGTTTTTAGAGGGCGACAAAGAGAAAATCACATTTCTCTACAGGAAAATAATGCTTGACCCACGACACTTTGGGTTAAAAACTTTAAGCGAGGGGTCGGTCTCAATTCGTTCATTCCCTAATTGGGTCATGGGCTTTAGGGCACTGAATGCGGAAGATGCACGTGAAATGGCTGAAATGAATGGCTTAAAGGATTTTTCGGTCGAGAAAATGCTGAGTGATGCTTGTCCCAACTATGCAATCGAGCTTATGAAATCATTTTACAAAAATGGGGAGCTGAATTTTTATATATTCTGGAAGGAAAAGTAGTAATGTTTCATAAATTTTGCAATCCGTAAAATTTGAATAGTTAGGAATGCAGTAATTTTTAGAAAGTTTTTAAGCTTTGGTACCGCATTCCTATCATTTGTAACCTATAGCTTCATCTGTAAAGTGATGAAGAAGTTTCGAGTAGCTGCCGCAAAATAATTAGGTGAAGCCTGCTCAACCAAATTGCCGTTGTTATCTTTTGCAAATGTACGCGATGGTGAGCCTGCCGGATAATATTTGGTATCGGTAAAGTTATTGGCATGAAATACCAAATTTAATTCAGCCAAGTTCAACCATTGTTTTAGTTTAATACCAGCTGCAACATCAAAAACCCAATATTCGGGCGATACTAAGGCTTCATTATTTGTATTGTCCAAGTAAGCTTTGCTCACAAATCGGCTCGTAATGTCGGCATAAAACCAAGGAGTAGGAGCAACTCTGAAGCCTTGATTGGTGATAAGAGCGGGCGAAAGTACTGGATTTGTATTTTGGTAGTTGATGTAAATCGCACTGTCGTTTTGGTCATTATCTTTCACATAATAGGTTTGTGTAAACCCTTTAATCCTATTGTTACTGCAACTTGAGTTCATGATGAAAGAAAGCCAAGGCAGTAGCTTTACATTTGCAGACAGTTCAATTCCTCTCCTAAAGCTTCTGCCCACATTTCTCCTTTTTAAATAGCCCACCGAATTAAACTCGCCTGTAGCGGCTATATCGTTTTGAAATTCCATGGCGTACAAATTTGCATGCACCCTTATTTTGTCAGTCACAAAGTCGAATCCTAATTCAAAGTCGGTCACAGTTTCAGGTTTTATGTCACTTTGTTTCACATTTTGGATTGCCCTGTCGTCCAATAAATAATCTGTCCTAGTGGGCTCTCTCGATGTCTGCCCTACGGACCAAAACAAACTTAAATTTTTATTCAATAAATATCGCATTCCAACTTTGGGATTCAAGAAAAGCCAATTCATGTTTTGCACATCAAAAGTGTCTCTGTATATAGCTTTGTCCTGAGCTTTGTATTGAAATCGTGCATTGCGAACCTGCAGATCTGCATAAACAATTAATTTGTCGGTAATGTACAGGTTGGCTTTGGCAAATGCACTAACTTCCTGTTTAAAGCCTGTATTGAAGTAGCTTATTTGCCCCTGCGAGTATCCTATTGGAAATACATCTGCAGCTAGTACTTCCATAAAGTGGTCTTGCTTAAATGTATTGGCATGCAGTCCCGCTGTGAGGCTGAACCTATCTAAATTATAATTCATGAATGCAAAAGCCCCGAAAAATTGCGATTTTAATCGGTAGCTAGTGAGTGCAGTAGTAGTAGAGCTCACCGAATCTTTGTTGATGATAGTACCTGCCGAATCATAAGAAAATGGAACAACTACATCGGGCATATTGCCGCTAGAATAATAAAAACTAGGGTAGTTTATGGCAAATCGAGGTGCATTACCGCTCACATAATAGGCTGACGATGAAAAATTCAACCTCGAATTGATTTTGTAGGAATACTGAAGCTGATAAAAATTCTGCTGGAATTCATCTGTCTCGTTGCCCGACATATAATTGGCTCTTCTATCCTGGTTTAATGTAGCTTTATCCACAGGAAGGTAGGCCAATTGAGTGCGGGTTATACCGCCAAAAGCATTGAATTTTAATATAGATTTCTTGCCAAAATAACCACCGCTAACGAAATAGGTCTTCAAATCAGACCCTGAATGAGCCCTATAACCATCAGATTTCAAAGAAGACAGTCGGCCATAAAAAGCAAACTTATCTCTTAGTAGGCCAGAGGTGTATTCTGCCGTCACCCTGCTCGAATTGTAAGAACCATAGCCAGTCGACAAACCAAAAGAGGCAGGAGTTTTCAGATCGTTGGTTACGATTCCAATCGAACCTGCATAGGCGGCAGTCCCGTAAGCTGTTGCCCCCACACCTCTTTGCACCTGAATACTTTGAGCACTCGATGAGAGATCGGCAAAATTATTGGAAAAAAAACCTTGAGATTCAGGGTCATTTACCGGAATGCCATTAATATTGAAGTTTATTCGTGAATAATCTAAGCCACGAATTCTAACAAAGGTATATCCAAATCCGTTGCCTGCATCCGAATTAGCAACAACAGAGGGGCTGTTTTGAATAAGATAGCTAATATCTTGCCCATAATATTTTTCCCTAATTTCGGGCTTATTCAAATTGAACTGTGATACAGGTGCTAAATCATTGGCTTTCACAGCCCGCACTACTATGTCTTCCGTCAATGAATCTTGCAAAAGCGGTAAAGAATCTGACGGGTTGGCCATCAGCAGTGATACTGAAAGTAAAATTGAAGTGAACATTTTCCTTTTTTAGTTTGGATTAAAAATAAATAACTAACAAAAGGGGTTTCTTTTAGATTATGCCAACCACAGCCTACATCAAAAAAAATAAACGCAAATGCGTTTGAGATGTACACAATAAATTGGCTCTTTTTTCCTTCGCAGGCATTATCCTGTTCAGGTTCAAAGGGTATAATCTCAGCTTCATTGTTGAATGCGGCACTGCTGCTGCATTCGCTAAATAAGCACCCCTAAAAGCTGAGGCAAAGGTAGAATAGAAAACCGTATTTAATAATGAATAAATTAATTGAACCAAACTTTCGCCATTCTTCGCATCTCCAAACGTTAGTTCGGCTTTGCAATCAGCTATAATTTTGATAAATTTGAGAATGAACAATATGGACAAAGAGAAACTTCATAAAGAGTTTAAAATGAGTACAAAAAACAATGATATAATCGTCCGTGTGTTTCAGTTGACAAACAACCTCACAAAATGAAAGCATTAGTATCGCTTGCACTTTTTTTCCAATTCCTTAATTTAGGTTTTGCCCAAAATTTGAACAAAGAATTGAAAGGCACTAAGCCCATCGAACCCAAGATTAAACCTAAAGATATCAACGATTGCCCTGTGAAGGTTTCCATAAAAATGGATGGTTATGAGGTGGTAAACTCCGATTTTGTTCCTTCTGCCAAAGCAAATTTGGTCAGGTCCTCTACCACCATCAAATTCGATATGGTTAATTTGGATGATATAAAACTCAATATTCCAGCTTTCAAACAATTTAAAAATAACAAAACTGACTTCACTGAAAACGGGGAAAAGGAGTTCAGAGAAATTGTGCAGAAAACAAAGCTCTTTATAGATACCGACAACCAAGGCAAAGCCATAACCTTGAAAATTACTGGAAGTGCGAGCCAAATTCCTACCAGTTTCGACCCATCGAAACCAAATAATAATCTGCAACCCGATGGTGGGTCGATAGCAGGTAAGACATCAATCGAAAACAATAAACAACTAGCAAAAGCCAGAGCCGATGAATTGGCTAAGAAACTCAAGCACATGTTCCCCTCTATTACAGTTACAAGTCCTACGCTGCAAGAAATAAGGTTGGGAGAGCAGAAGTGGACAACCGAAAACCAAAAAATGCTCAATAAAGCCGTAGCAAAAAAAGATAGAGTTGGAATTGATGCTATCTTCGAGCCATTTCAAAAAGACCAATGGGTAATGGTGCAATCTACCGATCGTACTACAAAAAAAATCCAACCCGAAGCCTTGAAAATGTATATGGTTTCCACCTCGCCAAGTCTTACAGCTAAAATTGAAAATAAAACCCAAGTAGTAAAAACTATCTTTATAGTTTCAAAAAACACTTACGACAAAGCAGGTTTTTCAAAAACATACGGCACAGTAGCAGAAAGAGACAGGTTTTTGAAAAAAATGAACTTGAAAATATACAACTGGGACAAGGATAGTGTGCAAAGATGGTACCTAATTACGCCTGCCGAAGCAAAAGCATTTTCACTACTCGAATACAAAGAAAGAGTAATAAGAATGTACAGCGAAGGCATTGCTGACCAACTTGACGAACCGATCCTCAAAGCTCATATTATGGCTGAAATAGCCGATAAATACAGGTAGGCAATATGCCAGCCAATTATTTAGAGCTATCGATTGCCCTTTTATCTCTCAATTTTTATCAGAATACTCGGTTTTAGATTTCATATTTTTGCATTGTTAGTCTGGCAAACCCTCGTGGGATAGGCTTATGAAAATGTTTGAATATAATAGGTAGCGATAGCAACATTGCATTAAATTTGAGCCATTGAATACGACACAGGCACTACTTATTTATCCCCCCCCCTCCAAATACATTGTTATTCTCCCAAATTATAGGGCTTGATGAAATAAAAAAAGAATTAATAGCTGCTATAAATGGCAACCATGTGGCGCATGCCCAGCTGTTTTTGGGCAATGAAGGCTCGGCCAACCTAGCCTTAGCTCTCGCCTATAGTAGATACATAAATTGCGAAGACAAACAGCCCCACGACTCGTGCGGAAAATGTATTTCTTGCAACCAGTTCAATAAACTGACTCACCCCGACCTACAGATGGTATTCCCGATGGCTGCTTTGGAGAAAATCGGTAAAGATGAACTAAAGCCGCATCTCTTGAAGCAGTTCAGGGCATTTGTGCAACAGCAAGGCTACGGGGGGCTGCAAGAATGGGGCGTATTTATAGGTGCCGAAAACAAACAATTTAATATTCCTGTCGATGAGGGCCGGAGCATCTTGCAAAATATTGCCATGAAACCCTACCTGTCGCCCTACAAGATAGTGCTGATTTGGCTGCCTGAGTTAATGAACAATGCAACCGCCAATGCCATACTAAAAGTGCTCGAAGAACCGCCAGCACAGACTTTGTTTTTGTTGGTGGCCAATGATTACGAAAAGCTGCTGGCTACCATCCTCTCCCGTTGCCAAATGGTAAAAGTCAAGGCCTTCTCCAATGCCGAAACTGAGCAATATTTATTATCAAAAGCACTTTGTGACACCGAAAAAGCGAAAAAAATAGCTAAAATGGCAGGAGGCAACCTCAACAAAGCTACTTTTCTGTCGGGCGAGGTCCAAGACGACAATTATGCCGTTTTTACCACCTGGATGCGGTTGTGCTTTTCAAGGAAATTTGCTGATTTACTACCCTTTTGCGAGGATTTGAGCAAAAAGGGAAGGGAAAATCTGAAAGGATTGCTGCACTACAGTATGCAAATACTCAGAGATTCACTCATCACCAGCTTCGAAGCAAATGCGTTGGTTAAGCAAGATGAAACCGAGCTCAAGTTTATTCATAATTTTGCCAAACAACTCAATTTGGACAAAGCAGAGGTTATTTACCACCTGCTAAATGAAGCCTTCACCCACATAGAAAGAAACGGAAATGCCAAGATTGTGCTTTTTGACACCTCCGTAAAGATTAGTCTGCAATTTGCACAGGTCAAATAGTTGCCAAAGTAAGTGCTGCAAGTTGCCAACAAAAACGATGCTTCCGATTTTGAGTTTTGTACTTATTTACAAGATTCGATTCTCGAAATATATCTGCAACTGGCCTTCCTTATCCTACTGCTACCCGTTATCGCAGTTAGGAATAATTATGGCACTAAGTATCTTTGTGTTTTTTCCGTATCATTTTTATTTTGCATTTATTTTCTACATTGGATAATTTAAAATCAAGGTTATTTAAGGATAAAATAGGGAAGTATGCCATGCAAGCCTTGGTTTGGTTTAGCATTCTGGTGGTTTTGGCTATCGGTTTTGGCTTATATCTTAAATCCAGGCCTTTGCTCGAATTGCAGCCTTTATCTAAGCTTCTTTTTTCATCAGAATGGGCACCCGGAAGGGGCAATTTTGGGCTATTCCCATTTATAATGAGCACTTTATGGGTCACTATCACGGCCATGATCATTGCTGTTCCACCTTGTTTGCTATGTGCTATTTACCTCACTGAATATGCCGATTCTAGGGTTTCCAACTTTGTAAGGCCTATCATAGATATGATCGCAGGCGTTCCTTCGGTAATATTTGGCGTTTGGGGCATTATTATTATTATACCTATTATTCGCGATTTTATTGGGCCCTCCATTGGCGTACATACATCAGGGTACACCGTTTTGGCTGGAGGCCTCGTGCTTGCCGTATCTGTATTTCCAATTATCATACAATTATTAGTAGAGTTGTTCAAAAGTATTCCCGTAGAACTCAGAGAGGCATCTATGGCAATTGGAGCTACCAAATGGCAAACGATCAAATGGGTAATGCTCAGGAAAGCTGGGCCTGGTGTGGTTTCAGCGGTTGTTATAGCCTTCTGCAGAGCATTTGGCGAAACCATGTCCGTAATCATGGTTACGGGTAATGTTGTAATGGTGCCCAAATCGTTGCTAGATCCCGCCTATCCTTTGCCATCATTGATAGCCAACAATTATGGGGAGACAATGTCCATCCCAATCTACGATTCTGCCTTGATGTTTGTAGCTTTCATATTATTTGCCATTGTGTTCTTATTTAACTTAGTAGCACGCTATATTTTGCACCTTGTGGAAAAAAGCAGTGTTTGATTTGTCATATAATTTGATAAATTTACTGGCTGTAATATCAGGCAGTTGAACAAAGATCAATTTCACGTACTTTTAAGAAACCCAAGCGGGGTTTCGAGCCACGATGCGGAGGCCCTAGAAAAGCTTTTAAACACCTTTCCATACTGCAATGTGGCCAACATTTTGCTCGCCAAAGTGAATTCCGACAAGGGTAGCATGTTTTCAAACCAGAAAATAAAGCGAGCCGCACTCGTAAGTTCAAGTAGAGAAAAACTCAAATCTTTGCTCTATTCAAAACAGGTAGTTGCCACCAAATCTGATAATGAAATCGCTATCGAAACCAGCCTGATTTCAGATGTGAAATATATGCAGCAAGCTTCATTCGCACATGAAGAAATAGCGATGGCAGAAAAAAAAACTTCTGAAACGCCAATAGAGCCCATCAAAACTAGTAGTGATGAATCCTCGGGTACCTTGCAGCAATCGCTACAAGACGATTCCAAATCAAAAATGCAAAACTTGAGAGATGAAATTCAAGAGATATTGCAAAGTTTAAAGGGGTTGGAA
>Ga0163144_10003711_pt1 | contig 34761 bp, 39 predicted proteins | sample OliLak19BULKMAT1_FD_123175 | JGI IMG/M metagenome (GOLD analysis project Ga0163144, IMG submission 123175) | Freshwater microbial mat bacterial communities from Lake Vanda, McMurdo Dry Valleys, Antarctica - Oligotrophic Lake LV.19.BULKMAT1 | ecosystem: Environmental > Aquatic > Freshwater >...
GGAACTGTAACAGTTGCAACACCAGATCCGGAGTTTGCCGTTGAAACGCCCCCGCCAGCAAAGTTCACTGCGGTGTACGAGCCAATTGGGGTTCCCTGATTCTGCACAATGACAGATGATGGAGTGCCGTTCTGAATGTTCGCGGTATTTCCATTCACCACACAGACGATTCTGAGCGAACGATTGTTCGATGAAACGGTAACCAAGACCGCGTTCGTGCTGGTCAGTTGAATGTTATCTGGAATGACAACGTTGTTCGTCACAGTGTCGAACACAGTGATCACCAAATTGAACGTGCCAAGATTGTGAGAGAAACTTGATGTGAATCGGGCGGGAGTGCCGCCGATGCTGGTCCAGGATGATAGAATACCGCTGGCTGAACTGTTCGTGACTGCGGCTGGTGCCCACAACGAGCCAGTAAATGCCAGCACACTGCCAACGCCGGGTGCAGCGCCAGAGACATTGCTCAGGTCACCGATTGCCAGTGTCCTGAATGCTGGAGTTCCTGCTGAGCCAGACGGTGCCGCCAAGACAGTGTTTGACGGCTGCGAGGACAGTGTTGCTGTGAGAGTGCCAGCAGTTGTGATTGGCGAGCCAGAGACCGAGAAGATAGACGGCAGTGTAAGTGCAACCGAAGTTACACCGACACCAAACGACTGCCAGGCGCTGTTGTTGAAGAACTCAAGTGTGGAGTTTGTCGAGTTGATTCGAATGGTACCAAATCCAGCCCCGGCGGGCCGCTGAGCGGTGGTACCAGTTGGGACCTGCAGACCCCCAGTACCTGCAATGACGACAAAGCCGGTAATGGAGGAGAGTATGGAGCCAGAGTCGTGGTCAAAATCCACTAGAGTCCCTTAGATTAGTTTGCGACTTCTGCAGTGGTTACCGTAGCCACCCAACGCCATGTCTGTGCAGCGATACCAGAGACGCTTACGTTGAGCGAACCGTTTGTGGTGTCAGCAGATACCACTGCGTCAAGTGAGGCAACAGTCTCGCCCAAAATCTGGCGTGATGGGACGCCTACGAATGTCATTGAACCGGCGGTTCCGTCCTTGCGGCAGATGCCCGAGATCTTGTAGCCAGCAGCGCCGCCAACAGCATCTGTGCGACGACCAACAACAAGGATGTCAAACGTCCAAGCCGAATTGTTTGGGACTACCATGCGAGCAGCGACACCATCAAGGAACAACTGAGTTGATGTTGCGTTTGACGTGATGTTGCGCAAGACGTAGGTTGACTGCTGAGCATCACCGTTGGCGGTGAAGCGACCGCTGGCTACTGCGTTTTGGCCAGTCAAGGGTGCGTTGGCGCCTGAACCTTCGGCTGAAGCATTGTCACCTGTTGCGGTTGGCGCGACTGGTGAAACTGGATTCTCAGCGATCAGGCGGTAAGGCAAGTCAGCATAGGCGAGGCTGCGGAACGTTGGTGTGCCGGTTGAGCCGTTTGGTGCAGCAAACACCGTGTTTGTGGTTTGAGTTGCCAGTGAAACAGCAATCGTGCCAGCCGTTGTGACTGGCGAACCAGAAACGGACATGATTGATGGAACAGTAAGGGCAACAGAGGTTACCGTACCGTCGCCGCTGCCAACGTTTGCCCAAGTCGTGTCGTTTGCCCACTCAAGACGGTTTGTCGTCAGGTTGTAGCGCAGTTGGCCGTCTGATGCTGCTGGCTGCTGACCAGTTGTTCCTGACACCACTGTCAGTGAGCCGGTGCCTGGAAGAACCGCGTTTGACGCCAGTGCAAACGTTGGGTTGCCGGCGACACCGTCACCGTTGGTGACGACGATTTGGTTGGAGGTTCCCGTGTCTGTGCGCAGTGCCCAGGTGTTTGCGGCCGTACGAACTGCAATGCCCGTGCCAGTGTTGAATGATGCCAGGGCATTGATGTCAGCCTGAGCATTGACTGTGATGGTGCCGGTTGTCGTGACTGGTGAAGACCCAACCGCGAGTGCAGCCGAGGTGGTCGAAACGCCGACTGACGTAACACCAGTGTTGCTGACAGTTACAGCGCCTGTTGCGCCAGAGACTGAGATGCCACCACCAGCAAGGATTGACGTCACTCCGGTGTTGTTGATAGTAATGGAACCGGCGGCATTTACAACGCCGATCGAAGTACCTGCAGTAACCGTCTTGTACTCAGTACCAGTACCAGCAGTATTGACGCCGAAGATCTGGTTGGCTGAACCGATTGTCGTCAGACCAGTGCCGCCAAGAGTAGTGGCGATCGGGGCGGTGATGCTGAACGTGTTGCCAGTGAGTGTGAGACCTGTGCCGGCAGTGTAGGCGCCAGAACCTGAGAACTGTGAGAACACAACGCCGGTGGTGCCGACAACCACGTTGTCAACTGTCTGTGTCCAGCCAGTATCAGCCAGGGTTGTGCCCTGTGAGACGTAGACTGTGGCGTTTGGAAACTCGGCTGAGACGTTCATGTCGTCAGCGCGAACTGGAGCACCAGTTGCCTGAACAATGTAGATGCCGTTCTCACTTGCGGCAGTCTGGTTCTTCAACAGGATACGATCACCAGTAACAAGGGTGACGCCGTCGATTGATGAGCCGTTTGCGAATGCTGAAGCCAGTGTGCCGTTTGCAGTTGTCGACGCGCGAACGGCAGTCTTCCATGACAGGCCAGAGGTGGCAGCGTCAACGTAGTTCTTGGTGGCAGCGTCCGATCCAGCAGATGGGGCTCCCAAGTTGGTGGCAGTGAAGCCGCCAAAGTTGATTACACCAGTGAGGGTGTCACCGGCACGATTGACTGGCGTGTAGCCAAGCGCGGTGGTGATGTTGCCGGCGGTTGCGGCGGCGGTTGCTGTCACGCGACCGAAGGCATCAGTTGTGAACTGGCCAAAGAAGCTGGTGACTGCTGAACCTGCCGTGGCAAGGTTGATGGTTGGGTTGCCTGAGACCCCGTTGCCGTCGGTGACAACGATGTTTGCTGCAGTACCAGTGACGGTACGTGAGGCGTAGGTGCCTGTCGTTGTGCGAGCAACCAAGCCGTTGGCCGAGAGAGCCGACAGCCCCTGCAGTTCCACACCCAAGGTGAGTGTGATGGTGCCAGCTGTGGTGATTGGACCGCCAGCGCTGCTGATGCCCGTGCCCCCAGCGACTGCCACTGAGGAGACTGAGCCTGCAGAGAAGGTTGACCAGGTATTGTTCTGGTAGAACTCAAAGGCTGAGATAGTTGTGTTGTAACGGGCTGTGCCGTTGATTGGTGATGCAGGGCGCTGTGCGGTGGTGCCGATTGGAGTAACCAAGCCACCAGTGCCGGTGATCTGAAGTTGACCTGCAACGCCGCCACCAACTGGGGGAACAACGGTGGTGTCAAGGGTTTGGATGGTATCGATGAGACCAGTGTCGTGATTCAGTAGCATGTGGAAAACTCCAAGAGATTGATTGTGTGCGCAACTCTATTTATCAGAGAATGCACTCTACGGTTGAGATGCGTACGACCCATCGCCAGGTCTGACCGGCTCGGCCCCTGACAATGACATTGAATGTACCATTGATTGTGTCAGCGGAGATCTCTGCATCCATATCCTGATAGGACAGACCAAAGAGCGACTTGACGCGAGTAAGAGATGATGCCGAAGCGGTTGCACCCCTGAAGAACTGACCGTCAATCTTGCAAGAGAAGAGTTCGCCCTGAACATCGACACGCTGTGCGACCACGAGAGCGCTAAAGGTGACAGCAGTGTTAGGGTCAGGGAACTGAACGCGCTGCGCTGTGCCGTCAAGGTACATCTCGATTGGGAACTGTGCGATTGTCTGGCCGCAAAACATATACTCGGCGCCCTGGGAACTGCCAAGTGATGAGTAGGGCTTGGCGGCAAACGCTACCTGACCATACGAGGCTGCACGTGAGCCGTTACCGATCGATGTAGATTGGGCACCTGATGCAGTTGACGTACCAAGCGCAACTGAGTTCTGTCCGGATGCGGTGCCACCTTCACCAATCGAGACTGCGTTTTGACCTGTGACTGTTGGTGCCGCGGGTGAAACTGCATTCTCTTCGTACAGCAAGAGATCGTTTCCGAAATCCAACCATTGACCTGATTGTCGGAATCTGAACTTACCAGTATCTGTGTTGTACCGAACTGTACCATCGGCGGATGCGAGTTCCTGAGCAGCGGTACCAAGTGGAACTCTGAAGCCTGTTGTACCTGGGAGGATCGTGTTCGACGCGAGTGAGATCAACGGGTTCGCAGAGACACCATCACCATTCGTAACTGTGATCTGGCTCGTAGTCCCAGTGATCGTGATGTTCTTCGAAGTGCCAGATCCTGTGATCGTGTACAGGCCTACTGGCGGAGCATTCGCATTCGCATTGCTAAGCGCTGTGAGATTCTGGTGCAGCGGTTGGGCATCAAGGATCCCGTACCCGCCAAGAGTCGTTGGGTTGAAGGCCGAAGTGATTCGACCCTTTGCATCAACGTTGACTTGCGTGTATACGCCACCAGTGACACCTGTCGGACTCAAGTCGAGTTGAAGTGCTTGATCTGCTGGGACGTTGGGGATGACTGACTTCGTGAAAGCCGATGTGACAATCAGCTTGTCATTCAAGAATCCAGAGGTAGTATCAGTCGACGTGACTTTGACCGACGCGCCCTGACTCGAAACTAGCCGCCAATCGACGTCGTTCGGTCCGAACTTTTGAAACAACTCGCCGTTGGTGCGAAGGAACAACGAACCTTCAGGTGCAGTTTCACCGGAACCCGATGAAGGGTCGATGAAACTACTGAAGATTGCTACATCATTGTCAAGCGCTAGACCGTATTCGGCGAGGAAGAAGCGTGAAATATCTGCCATCGCTATTCCTCAGCGAACCGGTTTACAGGATGACCGATGCGCGTCGTACCTTCACGTTGACTGCAGATGTTGACGAGACTTGAACTGAAACGTTCCCGCCTGAGATCACTGCAGCAACTTGAAGACCAAGGATTGCAGTACCAGTTCGAAGCGTTGCGTACTTCGTGTAGTCAACGACAGTGCCGTTGCACAGAACGTACAGTTCAGTTGCGTACCTGTTCGCTGGATTCGAGACTTCTTCAACGAAGACGAAGAATTTCGTGACATCAAGAGTTGCGGCAGGGATCGCGTCGATCAACGTTGATGACGTGACGTTCACTACTGAAGTCAGTTGTGTTGCTGCAGTCAGTGCAGCATCAAGAGCTTGAATGTTCTCTTGAACAGTGTCGGTCGAAAGGATGTATCCACCAGACGTGACGTTCGGCCCGATCGCAGCATCCAGAGTCTGAATGTTGCCTTGGATCTTGTTCGCTGCGAGGATGTAGTTCCCATTCGAGACGTTCGCGCCAATGGCGATGTCGATAGCTTGAATCGCTGGGAATGCTGCTTGCGTTGCAGTGACGTATGAACCAAGAATCAGATTCGCACCGAAACGACCATCAAGAATCGCGAGATTACCAGCAAGGGTGCCGGCACCAGCGAGTGACGTTAGGTGGTTCGTGACGCCAAAGTTCGGCCCGATGACAGTATCAAGTGAAGTGATGTTCGCGTTCGTCGAGACCGCAGGTGAGATGAAGTTTCCGAGGGCAACGTCCGCACCGAACTGTGCATCCAGATCACTGATAGCAATTCGAAGTGAAGTACTGTCAGTAACGAAGTTGTTCGATGTGTAATCTGGCATGATCGCGCCGCCACCGGATTTACCGATGAATGCACGAAGGAAGCCTTCTTCGTCTTGTGACGCTTGGTCAGATTGAACCCAAGCAGTACCGTTGAAGACGTAGGTCTTACCTGCGTTCGTACCTTGTTGAATGTAGATCGAGTCGCCAGATGTGGCAGCATTCGCATCAACAGTGAAGCCACCAGTTGTCTGGTTGTAGATGTACACGTTCGGACCAGCACCACCGCTGATTGCCGAGAACAGGACACGACCAGTATCTGTGATCGAAACACCGTCAACAACAATAGGTGATCCCGGAGTTCCTGATGGAACCGTCGTGACAACAGTTTGGTTCACGATTGCTGGTTCACGCCAGCTCAGTGTAGTACCGACAGCGCTGTCAACGTATGACTGCGATGCCATCTTCTGCCACTTGTTCAGGCCAGCACCAGCTGCGATCTTTGTGAACAGCGAACCGTCAGCGATGTCTGTATAGACTGAACCTACTTCAACTGCGATGGTGTCTGATGAAGCACCTGGGACGCCATTGCCTGTCAGGTATGTTGTGGTATCGTCGAGTTGTAGACCACGTTCTACGCGGAAAAAGTCAAGTGACATGTGAAAGTCTCCTAGTTAGTATCCGTTAAAGGATGATCGAAGTATTTATGGAAGATGTTGTATTCGCGTACACATTACTTGAACTGGTGATGATTCGCCGTTCAACCACGTAAGTTCAAGTATTTTTGAAGTCGTATCCAGCACGATGTTCACCGATCCAATAAAATTGTAACCGACTCGCGCCGTTCTGTTCCATGTAGCAGATTCAGAATTCGTCGAGAAATTGCCGCCGACGTTTCCAAGAACTTCGAAAGTACTTGATCTGAATGTTGATGGTGAAAACAACGTCACAAAGAATTTGAAGCCGCGCTGGTATTGGCTGTAAGTAACCGTGCTTGTAGCTTCAGATGTACCCCCAGCGATGTTCACTGGGGTAGAAGAAGTCTCGCCTTGAATTGTCGAAGTGCCTGCTGTGATCGTGATTGTCTTCACATTCCCGGCGCCAACGACTGTGACCGCGCCTTCGAAGTTCAGCGTATCAGCGCTCGTCCCAACGGCAATTGCGTCTTTCTGAATCTGAAGCGTCGATGAACCGGTGCTCTCTGGAAGCAGCATCGCCAAACGCATTGTCTCGGCTGTGACACGATGATCAACGAGGGTATCATTTCCAGTCGTTGAGAACCAGGCGGCAGCTGTCGTACCTTCTTGCCCCCGCACTAAATTCGTGAACGTATCGCCTGTTCGGCCGTTCACTCGAACAATTTCTCGAGCTGTAGCTGTTTGATTCTCGAGAGTGATCAAAAAGAACTGGTTCGCGCCGATTGGTTGCGGAAATAAAGCTCCGTAACCAGGCATCACAGTCAAGCTTGTGCTTGAAATCAAAATTGGAGCCGCCAGCAATGTGACAGCATTGTTTGAAAAGAGTTGAAGGTCGTATGCCATACTTAGCTTCTGACCTTTGAGCGAATGGAACCGTTATGTTCAGAAAGGATCCTCATGAGATTTGCTTTCGAGTTCTTGCCCTCGGCAAGAGCAACATTGAACTCTTCTTCAAATGCGCGGGCGTTCTTCAACGGTACTTGAATTTTTAGCTTTTCAATGCCGTGTACGATCGTGTACGCTTGAAATGCGATCTTTCCAGATGTCACATCTTGTAGCATTTTGTTCATGCTGCGCCCTTTGGACGGTAATCTGAATAGAACTTCAAGAACGAGTTTTTATTGAAAAGGTAATGCTCGATGTCATTGATGTCGTCGAGCGTGAGCTCAACACCACTTGGAGCATCTTTCTCTTGACAATCAATGATCATTCCTTTAGCGAGCTTATTTTGAACATGAACTCTGAGGCGAGTGACTTCATATGATCTTTCTTCGAAACCACTTATGCCGCTCATAATAATCTCGCCAATTTGGGGGAGATGAAATTTGCGCTCAACAAATGCATCAGTTTCGAAGACCTTATATCCTTCGGCGTTCGTCAACAGACGAACAGGAACGTCATTGATTTCGGCGATTTCTGTGAAGAAGACAGTCCCAGATGTTTGCCCAGACATCGAATCAACTAAAACAGCAGGCCCTTCAACTTTATAGTTCGTGAACGATAAAATTTTGGATGGTAAACCATCCTTAGTTTTAATGCTGTCGCCGTTGATTGGCACAATAATCATCTGAAAATCCTGAGTATCCTGTATTTATTGTCGACCTGAACACTTTGATGTTACTCGCTCACTTCATCTTGAACATCGTCTTCAAGAAATTCTTCTTCGAACAGCGATTCTTCAAGCTCGTGAATGTAATTCTTGAAAGTGACACGTCGAGCTCGTTCAAGCTTGATGTCGCGACCCTCAGAAAATCCGGCTTTGTGCCGCTTCCGAGTGTTCTTTTTTGTGTTGATATGCTCGCCCATAGTGAAGGTTTTCCAATGTGAAAAGTATTTAGTCGTCTTTACGCGACTTTGATCCAAGAACTTTATCAAGTTCTCGCTTGAGCTGCATGATCTTTGAGATCATGCCAGCATTTCGTTCCGCAGCAAGAACTGCATTCCGAAATTTCTTTATGGCTTCGTCTCTGTCAGCCGGCATTTGGTCATTAGCAGCTTTGAAGAAACCTGCCAGGGTTTTATCAAAGATCTCTTCTTGATCTTTGCGACCCTTGCGATGTACATCTTTCTCGGATGAACCGCCAAAAGCTTTTGATAGAAGCTCGATAGAACGACCCGTCATCGCATCTGTATATCGCCCACCGACGGTAGCATTTTTTATGTGATCAGCGATACGTGAGAATTGCGATTCACGAGCTTGCTCAGATGAAAGTTCCTTGTGTTTCACACGACCTTTATTATTATCAGAAGTCTTGAATGCTGGGTGAACATCCTGGCTATTCATGTATTCACGAAGTTCCTTGACCCATTGAGCGATATTCACGATCTTTGGATTCACAAGGAGCTCATCAACTTCGGCGTCGGTGAGATTCGCGAGGTGCTCATCATAGAATTCTTTGAGCTCGCTGTACGCTTCAATAGCTTCAGATTTGATCTTTCCGCTCATAAGTTTCAAGAACGAATCAACGTTCTTGTTTGAAAGCTTATTTTCGACATCAACGTACCTGAAGAATCCTCCATCGGACAGATCTGCCCAATCGTGATCATTCATCCAGGTGCTGCCGAATTCACGAACTGCTTCGATTGATGCATTGTTTCCGTCAAGAGTCGATGACGCGATTGGCGGAACTTCGCCTTCTTTCGTGAACTTCACCGACACTCGAGATGTGTACGTACCGGGTCGCAAGATCACTTCGCTTTCATTCCCGTGTTTCATGTGAGCAGTAGTGATCATTCGCTGAATATCGATCAACACATCTTCAGGCTGTGCGAGAGTGCTGATAATGAATCCGAGGTCGCCATCGATCGCCTTCCCTTTTGAGCTGCGGTCGAGCCATTGCATCGTCGCGCTGAAGTTCGATGATGCAGATCCGAACTTTGCGAATTGCGTCGCGACTTGCTTGTCAGTCGACCATGATGAAGCACGATCCCATTCCAGATCAACAATTCTAGTTCCTTCTCGAATCGAACGCAAGAACTGCAATCCTTTTCCAACTTCTAATTGGCCGTCGTATCGTTTAAGTTCTCGAAGATCTGATGAGCTGAACAGCAATCCGCGGTACAACACGACAGGGCGTGTTGGGCGAATGTTTGGAAGTGATTCGAGCTCCTTCTGCGAACCACGAGAAAGATCGAAGTATCTACCATTCGCATTCACCCAATTAAGAAGTTCTTTGCGAAGGTGTGGCGACATCCCAGATCGTTCGACATGTGCGTGCTCCCGAAACAAATCATTCGCGAATTGAAGCAAGTCGTCGAGATCTTTCTGTTTCAGATCAATTGGCTTCAATTCTCGAAGTCGCTTCAGAGTTCTCTTGTCAACAGCCTTCACATAGTCTCGACTTTCAACGAAGTCAATGACATTGCGATTGTTCAACAAGAAGAATTTCAAAGTTTGAACGAACTCGACTTTGCTCGAAATGTTCTCGAGATCAAGAGTTTTTGAAAACACTTGCTTCACTCTCGCATCCCTAGACATTACCTTCTTCAGGTCGTCAATCGGAATTCCAGAAGCTTCGTTCAATTGTGAGATTAGCTGCATTGCACATGATGCTTATGTAATCGTGTATTTACAGTCAAGGTTCGGGCAAGAGCCATAAAGTTGTATCTGCTCCTAGACGATGTTCGATGATCTCCGCGACCACAGGCCAATACCCACCACCAAGCCCACAACCAATCAGCGGATGATGAATCGGCAAGTTCTGACCAGCATTTAAAGTCGCAATCGCTGACAAGCAAGTGTGAAGAGCGTCGTACGAAGTGTACTTCTTCCCGTCTTTTCCATAGAACTGTTGAGCGACCATGTTCACAACGAACAAGCCTGGCTGAACTTGAATCGACTGAATGCGACCCATATAATCCGAACCGCGATGGAATTGGTTCATCAAGAACACATCTTGATACAGTTCTTTCACCTCAGGCCATCGCTTGAAGATGGCTCGTGCGAACCCTGAGCCCATGACGCCTTGAGCGTTCACTTGCTGAAGGATCAAGCCTTCGTTCACTTCAGCGAGCAGATCACCTTCAACGATTTTCATTTCAGCTCCCAAGGTCGTTCTACTTTACAGATTCGCTTCAGCCGAATCAAGTTCTGGCGAGCAATCTCAACCGATTGCTCGCATGACGTTCTAGCGAACAGCTCAGCTTGTTCGCGACGCTCGAATCGAGTCTTCATGACCAGACGCATCTTCTGGCCTTCAAGCTCACCAGCTTCGAGGAACTCTCGAGCCGTCGATACAACGAAATCATCACGAACGATGTACCAGTCGAGACGTCGATCTGGCGGGAACGGGATCTCAGGTACAATCCAACCCATGATCAGGTGCTCATCTTGTACGCGATCGGCGCGTGCGATTGGTACTCAGTCAGCGTGAAGTCAGCCATTGAGAACTTGTCGATGTCCTGAATGTACGGGTTCAAATGGACATCAGGACAATCCATTGGCTCTCGAGCGATTTGTGTCAGCGCATCGTCGAGATGATCGGCGTACAAATGGGTATCGCCGAGGTCCATGATCAAACGATGTGGAGTACAGCCAGTCACTTGAGCGATCATCTTCAACAACAAAGCGTACGAAGCGATGTTGAACGGAAGACCGAGCGCCGTATCGACCGAGCGCTGGTACATCTTGAGCGACAGACGACGATTGCCGTCTTTCAACGAGACGAAGAACTGAAAGAACATGTGGCAAGGCGGCAAGGCCATGTTCCCTAGATCGCCGACGTTCCAGGCTGAAACGAGGATTCGGCGATCCGTCGGGTTCGTTTTGATCTTGATGATTGCTTCCTTGATTTGATCGATCTTCTCGACGACCACCTTTGCGTCGAAGTACGTTGTCGCATCTGAATCATCGTGATGATTCAGATAGTCACCGTATTCTTTGACTGTGGTCTTGCTCCATGAGCGCCACTGCTTCCCGTACACGTTCCCCAGGTCACCGTCGAATCGTGCCCTTGGCTTCCAGTAATCGGCTTGTGCGTTCGCAGTCCAGATCGTCGCCTTTGAATCGTCGCGGGTGCCGTGATGAATCTCAGCCAGTCGTCGCTCATCAGTTGAGCCTTCGAGGAACCACAAGAGTTCTGAGACGATCATCTTCCACGCCATCTTCTTCGTCGTGATCAGCGGGAACCCTTTCGAAACATCGATGTCGAGCTGACGCGAGAACACTGCGCGAGTGCCTGTTCCAGTTCGATCGAATCGATCTTCGCCATCCTCGTGAATGTTCGACAGAAGATTCAAATATTGTTGTTCCCAAGTCATTTGTATTCCTTTAGGTATTTTGGTGGGACACGATCAACTAACCACACGCCATTCTTAGAGATAAAGAACTTCAGACCATCATCAAGCATTTGCTTCGTGTCGATCTCGAGAACTGTAAATCCTTTCTTTCTGCGCCCACCAACCTGATTTGCTGTTTCAATGTCTGCAGACAAATGCACATGATGCCGATTCATTGGCAGAAGACCTAACTTGAAAATTTTATCAAGAACTTCGTCGGGTGCGCCGTGATACAATAATCCTGTCGGGATTGCTTTTTCGAATGTCAATCTAACATCCGAAGTGCTGTGCCCTTGATTTGCACGAATGTTCTTCAAGTTCAATGAGACTGAATACCGCATCTTGTCGTCAATTCGAACGATCTCGTTCAAGTCAGCTTCGAGGATGCCTGTCTTCATTAGCAAAATTTCAATAGACGTCCAACCTTCTTTATCTAAAACAATGTTCGCAACTGCTGGTTTATGACGCAAAATATATGAGAGGTACTTGCTGGTTTCAATGAGAGATTTCAACATTTTTTATTATACCATCAATGTAACAGTGTTGCTTCCACGTTCTCGGTTGGGACGAATGTGATGATTACATCGCCGCGAGTTGATCCAGCTTGCGAGTGCGATGAATACCAATCAACGTACCCACGATCGGGGACTACAATCTTTTGCAAACCGCCTGTATGCCCACCTGGAATTCTTACGTTGTACGACTCACCAAGGAAATCTTGAAGTCGGACTGTCGTTCCAGTCGAGAGACTCTTTGCTGAAAGTTCGTGTCGCAAAGTCAGATCTTTTGTTCGATATACAATACCAGGTTCGCTGTTTACAACTACTGCTTCACGAAGCGCTTTATCAGTCCCAATGAACGTGTACAGGCTTTGATGGAACAATGTGGTCACAGCGATGTCATCATTATCGACTTGAACTGTGTTTCGAAGACCGTGCGGAACACCCTGCGGCATCTGGACTCGAATCGTCGAACCGTTCACTGAAACTTCGAGGATGAATCCGTTGTACGCTTCGGCCATCGAGACGCGGGCGATGAAATCACCAAGGTTCTTGCGCTCTCGCTCTTGCGTAGCGTACGCTTGAACAATCTTCGGGGCCGTCGGTCTTGGTGGTGAAGCCGTAGGTCTTGGCGGTGTTGGAGCACCGTACGGGTTCTGGCGGCCGTACGGCGAATACTTAGGCGGTTCAGAGCGCTTCTGCGTTGTGTACCAAGGGCTGTACGGATCATCGTACGAACCCTTGAATGCTGGTTCCGGTGAAGTAAAAGAAGACTTCGGCGGTGGCGCCAGAGTCTGTGCTTCACACAGTCCATTGTCGATCATCTCCCACGCACCCTGGATTCGTTTGAATGCTTCTTGGTCACCCCCTTTATCGGGATGATGCTCCGAAGCTTTTTTTCTGTACGCACGTTTCGCTTCTTCTTTCGAAGCTGAAGCTGAGATGCCGAGGATGGAATGTGGATCGTACATAGACCTGACTGTGTTGTCAGGTATTTACGATCCGGAAATCAAGACTTTCGAATCAACTTACCATCTAGGTCAAGCATCTCGAGAGTCGTACCGACTATCCAGTTCGAGACGTTCGTGATCACCAGAACACCGTACTGCCCAGCGCTTATGAGTTCTCGGTTCCCGGCGATGTTCAGCGTTCCGATTCGATTCTGAACAACGAACTCCTTCAACTTAGTCGAAGCATCCAAGATCAGATCTATCACCCTGTCTGTACCTGCTTCCGGCCCGACCTGAGATAGGGACACAATGCTTGTGATCGACAAATCAAGAACTGGCTTGTCGAACTTTCGACAAGCGGTTCGAGTGCATCTTGATCCAGCGGATCCGAGATCAACGCCAATGATCACCGTGCCTTCTGAGTTCTTGACGTTCGCTGCTGTTCGAGAAGCGAAGTCGCCAGCGGCTGTCAACCCAAGAACTTGAAGCATCGGGTTGTACCCGATTGAAGTCTTGTAATGAGCAGGAGCTTGACCGCCGACATCAACGTTCGCCTTCCAAGCAGCTATCAGACCGCCCTGATCGGCGCCTGTTTGACCCCCGCTGATCACTCTGTACAGACCACCCCACTGAATATCGAACGTCATCTGTCATATCTTTACGTCAATTGTCGGTACGTGCGCTTTGTTCAGATCGTACAGCATCTTCACCTTCTTCTGATCAAAGGCTTCTGGCTGCTTGAATTTTGGAATCACACGAATGTACAAGTCAGCCCGATGATCAACAGCACGAGCAAGATTCACTGACCAGTTCTTGTACCCTTTACCCTTGAGCTTCAACCGCTGTTCAACATTGTGTCCAGATGGAACTCGTACTTGATACACCTCGCCAAGGAAATCTGACACATGAACCCAAGTGCCAAGAATAATATCTAACGCATCGACACTCACAGTTGTCATCAAATCGCCAGTATCAATTTCACCTGTTACGTGTCCCTTTGCGTCGATGATCTGCCGAGCTTCATTGATGTTCTTCGTTTCGAAGTTCGACGCTGAAAACTGAACTGTGACAATGCAGTTCTTACCGCCTTCAGATCTGAATTGAGTGCGCGCACCATTTGGAATTCCAGCGGGCAGAACGATCTTGTCCTTCACGTCGTTGAACGACACTTCAATCGTGTGCCCTTTGAACGCTGCTTCGATCGTGAGTACCGTCCCGAACTCGAACACCTGGTTCATCTGAGCGTGTTCTCGCATCTTTTGAAGAATGTCGTTTACTTTACTGTACTGCGAGAACTGTTGCTGCGCCGTCGGGTTGTCGTACTGCTCGCGAGTGATCGGTTCAGACAAGACGTCGTACGCGTTCTGTACTTCTTTGAACTTCTCAGCATCGCCACCCTTGTCCGGATGATGCTTTGATGCAAGTTTCCTGTACGCTGATTTGATGTCAGCAGCAGAAGCGTTCTTTTCTAGACCGAGTATTTCGTAATGTGTCATCGTGATGCCGTCAAGTTCTCTGAGTCAATGTCGAGTGGAGCGTCCATAGCGTATTCTACCCATTTATCGTCCACACGGATTTCCATTCGCAAGTTCGCTATGTTCATTCCATCTTCGACTGCTCGTTCAAGTTGATCCAATACGCCAAGCTTCTTCCACACCTCGCGCTGATGCCAGTTCTTGAATTCTTTCGTGTTGCACATCTTGACGAACGCATCTGACTTGTTGTCTTTCTGCGAGCGTCCATCTTGCGAGTACGCATGTGCACTCGAAGCTTTATGAGTGCAGTGCACAGCAGTCAGACTTTTGTTTCGAGCTTGCCCGCCTGCGCCCTGCCCATGACTGAACTTCCAAGTGCAATCAGCGGCAGTGATTGAGAACAGAAGCTCTCGTTTATTGGTCATGCGAATTCAGCTCGATCAACGAAGATCCTGAATCTTTCGACCATGCCCACAGCGAGAACAGAATGCCGAGCACTGCAGCAAAGATCATTCCGAGGAAAATAGTGTTGTTCGAGAAGTCCATGTTCAACCTTGGTAAGAGAATGCTTTCAGTTCGCGCTTGTACATCTCTGGAGCGCTGTCTGCCTTCAAGCTGGCGAGGTACGCTTTCAGATCGGCAAGTTTCTTCTCGATCTCAGCGATCTTGTCCTTCGTCAGGTTCCAGATCGGCATCGCAAGCAGACGTTCGTAATCGACGAAGTTGTTGTTCAGCAGAAGTTTCAGCAGCTCGACCTTCGAAGTGTCCTTGAAGACCTTCGTATTCGACAAGTAGAACCGAATGAACCGAACGACTTCGGACTGGTACCGAATGAGTTCGATCGTATCCGAGATCAGCTTCTGGCGACGAGTCTCGTACTGAGCAAGGCGCCACGGAACGAATGCTTCGATCACAGCTTCGGGTGAAGAGTACCGAGTCAGAATCCCTTCGATGTTCCACAGCGTGAAGTTCTCGGTCCCGCGACCGACGAGCTTGAACTTCTTGTACAGCTCAGCTTCGGACAGCGCAGTGGTCGAGCGTGGAACCGTGACGATGAACTCGAACGAATCTTCAGTCGAACGATCATCGTGCTCTCTGACGACTTCAGCTTCTTCAAGCTTGTGCAGAGTCTCGCGGTACGAGTCGAGGTACACGCCGATCGGAATCTCCGTGATTCGAATCGTTGTCGAGTTCACGACCTCGAGCTTCCCAGTGAACGTGACTTGACCTGTCACCTTGTCGCGAGCAACAGTGCCATGGTACCCTCGGAACCATGGCGTCAGCGTCATCGCTTTCAGCTTCTTGCCTTCGAGAACCTTGACAACAGCATCGCGAAGTTCGTTCGGGTGGTAACTGAAGATCTCGCAAGCGTGACCAGTGCCAGTACCTGAAGCGCCGTTGACCAGCGAGATCGGGAGCAACGGGATGTACGTCTTCGGCTCGATCTCTTCGCCGTCAACGATGATCGGCTCGAGAATGCAGTCGTCTTCCTTCTTGAACAGATCACGGAAGTACGGAGACAGGCGGGTGAAGATGTATCGAGCAGCGCCCGGTTCCTTCGTCAGACGAGAGCCGAACTGACCTTCTGGAACGAACAAGTTCATGTTGTTCATGCCTGGCGTCTTGTCGTTCGCGAGGTTCACGATCGTCGAAGCCATCGAGTTCGCGCCGTGATGGTAATCAGTGTGTGCTGCGATCGCAGCAGCCAGACGTTCCACTTGCATCTCGCCAGCGCTTTCGCCACGATGCAGAGCGCCACAGATCGCCTTCCGTTGAGACGACTTGAATCCGTCGGTCAAGTACGGGATCGATCGAACGTTGTCGTACAAGCTGAACGTCTTCACGTTCGTGCTGAAATAATGCATCACTCGGATCGACTTGTTCGTCGTGTGCCCAAGGTTCAGCGCTGCCTTGACCTTGCCTTCAGTAGAGATTTTTGCCATACTGTATTATATCTCACTTTTGAATCGAGAAGACGGCCTTGACCTGAGTATTCACAGGTTCAGCGCGGAAGACTTTGTACGATTCGCGGCTTTCTACACGCTTCAGAACCCAAGCCTCGAGCGCCTCATCAGATCCGAACCACGTGATCGTCAGGAGATGATCCGTCTGCATGTCCGATCGCCCGTCGTGCCCGTATCCAGAGTCGTACGTCATCGAGCGAGTACCGATTCCCCAGTACCGAGCGTCGGACGGGAGCTTCGACAGGTCCGAGACTGAGTGCGTATCGTTCGAGATCCGAGCGTTGACTTCGCGTTGAAGGCGATTCATCAACTGCGCAGGAGTTTCAGATGGTGGCGGTGATGCTGTCCAGCGTACAGACTGACCAACACGAGCGTCAGCGATCACGGCTGGTTCATGCTTGTTGGAAGGCGGCGCGAGTTCCGTCACGTTGCGATGGGGAGCGTTGTCCCAGTCACCTGTCATGCTTGGCATTATGCTATCTCCACGATGTAGTCTTCAAAGTCGCCGGCTGGAGTCTCGAGCCAGACCTTTCGATCGTCGGCTCGAGTGCTGTTGAATGCGAGGTCAATCGCTTCCTTGTCTTCTGTGTCGGTGCTCGTCACTTGAAACAGGTACTTGTCAAGGTTCTGGAGGAACTGGCCGAACTGCTTCGTGCTCCACGATGACAGACCTTTGAAGTACTTCTTGGTCCAGCCCTTGAGTCGAGCGCCGTCCTTCGCTTCCCAGACCTTGTAGTCTCGCTCAGTGAAGAACTCGATCGTGGTCTTGTCCTTCAGCGTGACCAGCAGAACTGGAGTGCGCAGGATGTGAACGAATCCCATCTTGAACAGCTCGGGCCAGAAGTGATCGATCATGTTCATCAGGAGGCCAGCGATGTGGAACCCGTCGACGTCAGCATCAGAAGCCACTGCGAGCTTACCGAACCGAAGTTCATCGAGCGACTTCACTGGAGTGCCGATCCGAAGGCCGATGATCGTCAGAATCTTTTGGATCTCGTTCGGCTCGACCTTGCCGTTCTTGTCCTTCTTCTCCTTGTCGAGACCGAGAACCTTCAGTACGTCCTTCTCGCGAACGTTCGCCGGCTTACCCTTCAGCGGGAATGATCCGATGTACGGGTTATCACCGCGACCGCCTTGAATCGACTTCGAAGCTGAGTCGCCTTCCGACAGGAACAGGATGCACTTCCGACGTTGATGGCGTTCAGAAGCGTCGGTGAACTTCTCGATCTTCCGTGGATCAGCTTTGCCGATGTCCTTCTGGCCTGCCTTCAGTGTGCGCATCTCCTCGGCGAGCTGCTTCGCTGCAACCCAATCGAGAACAGATTGAATGATGTCAGTCTTCAGCAGCTTCTTGATCAGCGCTTCAGGACAGGACCAGCCACGACCGTAAGCGCTCGGCTCAGTGATCAGCTCGTCCTTCGTTTGCGAGGAGTACCTTGGGTTGACGATCGTTCCGTCGACGAACAAGTGAAGGTGATTCCGAATGTCGGCTGGCTTCACAGCGACCTTCGCCTTCTTCTCGATGTGCGAACGAAGACCATCGACAATCTGATTCACGATGTAGTGAATGTGCGTCCCGCCAATCTTCGTCTTCGAGGTGTTGACGAACGAAGTATGTTGGAACCCGTCAGACGACTTCATGACGCCGACCTTGAACGATTCACCTTCGTCGTACGCGTACTCGCCACCTTCGTCGAGGAACATCTCGATGTAGTCCTTGAACGAGCGAGTCATGATTCGCGTGCCGTTCCAGTACACTTTCAAATGAGTGTTCGTTGCAGCAACTTCGACAACACGAGCGAACAACATCGTGTAGTTGCTGTCGTCGATGCCAGTCATCCCGAGCTTCTCGAAGTCAGGATCGTACGTGACTCGAGTGTACCCCTTTGGCTCAGTCGCCTTCGAGATCTTCGGGTCACGACCGCCTTGGCTGTTGTCCGTGAACGTCATCAGGAACTTGTTCTTCCCGTCGCTCGTCTCGACACGGAACTTCGTGGAGAAGATGCAAGTCAAAGCAGCGCCTTCGCCGTTCTGGCCTGTCAGCGTGCTTTCGTCGGAGTCATCGAAGTTACTGCCAGCGCGAAGTTCGAAGATCAGTTCGGGAACCCATTGATCAAGTTCCTTGTGCTTCACGACAGGGATCCCGCCGTTGTCGTACACCGAGATCTCACCCTTGGCTTGATCGACATCAACACGGATGATGTCAAGCCCTTTACCTTCAGGACGCTTCGAATGGTCGGCTGAGTTACTGATCACTTCATCGAACAGCTTCAGGAACCCTGGGTTGTACGTGACTTCCCGTTGTTCCATCTTCTGAGCGCCTTCGACTGGCACCCACTCGACGGCCGTGTGCGGCTTGATCGAACCGATGTACCGACCTGGTCGAAGCAGAACGTGCTCGACTTCATTCAGCTTTCGGAATTGCTGTTCGACGGTCTTTGTTGCTTTTGCCATGGGTATCCGTAAATGTTCCTGAGATCGTATCTTATCATGTCCTGAGGGAGTGTGTCCCCTAGGTTCAGGTTTGCTCAGTTGGGCACCACCAGATTGCTCGACCATCTACCTGCTCGGAGATGATCGGGTTCCCGCGAAGAGATCGAGGGCGATGGTACGCGACGTGATGGTACGGTCGCTGCAGACCAACGGGAGAGATGTCTTCGTACGCCGCTGCCGACACCAAGCCGCAGTTGAAGATCAACTTCTCAAGACGCTCGATTTCGAGACCCTTAGCGTTCAAGTGCGGGCTGATGCCGGCGAGGTACAATGCATCAGCGCGAAGGTAGTTCCCGATTCCGCAGAAGATCCGTTGATCAAGAAGCGCTTGACCGATTGTTTGCTTCGATCCGTATCGCTCGATTCGTTCCAGAACGCCAGTGCGAAGATCGTCGAACGTGTCGAGATCTGCCTTGCTGAAATCCGGACCGAGACTCTTCAACTTCTTCAGGTGCTCTGATCGCTGAACGACCTTGATCGTTCCAAAGTTCCGAGGATCGTGGAAAATGATTGGCGAGTCGCCAAGGAGCGCGAACCGATCGTACTTGCTGATGTCTTGCGACCACCAGCCAGTCATCCCGAGAGTGGAATGAATGTACAGCCGACTGTCAGAAGGAGTCTTGAGTTCAATGTGAATCAGCTTCCCGTGATTGTCGACGGCAGTGACACACGTTCCTTCGACCAGCGAGGCGCCGGCGATGTCAGCCTTCAGGTACCGGCCGCTGATGACTGCGAGCTCAGTCAGCTTCGTGTCGAGCAGAACGCTCGACAGCCGCTGAGACTCGCGACGAACTTCGGGGCCTTCTGGCATCAGCCTCGACCTCTCATGCCGAAGTACACGATCGCATCTTGCGGTGTTTTCAACACCGTCGACTTCCCATTCAAGGGCGTCGAGAATGTCGACGAACAGCTTCGCTTGCTGCTCTGTGGTCAGCGGGGTGTCAAGCACCACCGCTTCCAGATCTGCAAGCTGGCTCATTCCCAGACCACACCGCCAGTGACCACAGTCGAATCGACCTTGAGCGAGACGAACTTCACGCCTGGCTTCATTGTCGCAAGACGCTTCATCTCGGCCTTGACCGATCCGTCGGACAGATGGATCGTCGGCTTGCTGCCGAACTGAAGGAACTGCTGACCGTTGTAGCTCTCGACTTGAGCGATCACCCAGCCTTTGCCGGCCAGACCTTCATCGACTGACTTCGCGTGGCTTCGATCTGCCGGAGAGCCGCGAAGAGTTCGGGCATCGACGGGGCGCGAGACGACCGGTGCAGGCATCCGCGTCTCGAGGATGAAATCGACGTGCTGCTTCGCGCGCCTGTACAGGCTGCTGCCTTCGCGAGACATGCCAGCCATCGTGTACGAGCGAAGGTACGGTGTCGAACAACCAGCGCCTTGCATCTGTCGACCATCGACAGATTGCTTCGTCGAGAAGAACTTCCCGTCGACAGAGACGAAGTAATCCTTGAGCCAGCTGTCGAGCTTCGACAGCGGGAAGAGAAAAAGAGTGCCAACTTTCATGATGATTTCCTTGTGTTAGTTACAGTTCTCGCCAGCTTCATACCCATCTTCATACCCTTCGTGCCAACCAGCTGAGAACAGCTTCTCGACAGCGCGACGAGATTCAGTCACGTCCATTCCACCAGCGACGAGCTTCGCGTGAATGAACACGGCGAGAGCGCGGCTTTCGGCTTGCTTCTCAACATCTGTACGCCAGTGAAATTCCAGATTGACAGTGTTTGAGTCCATATGAGTACTATAACACGGCCTGGCAGGAAGTACACTGGTAAAGTGTAACGAACTTTGAACTTGTAACGATCAGGCCAGGCGGAAGCTCTTGATGTGGTTGATGAACTGACCTTCCGGATGCGTCAGCGGGTACTCAATCGTCCGCCCGTCTGAAAAGACGTGTTCCCAGTAGGCGGACTTGTACTTGACAAGCTCGCCAAACTTGTCGAACGTATCAGCCTCTTGAAAGAACTTGACATCCCAGTACTCTTGCGGCACGATGACGCCACAGGCTGTGGCCATGCTGTTCATCGACTGCTCATCTTCGAAGAAGATCGCCTGCGCCAAGGCCGTCGTGTTCGTACGAGCGATCTCAGCGTAGCAGTCAAGGACACCCTTGTTGTTTCCGGCACCGCAGATGATGATCGTCTTGTCTTCGCCAGCCCACGTACGATACGCATGATCTTCGCGATCGAAGTCGTTGTACTTGACGCTCATGTCGCTGACAACGTGCGCTGTTTGAAGTCCGTGTTGCAACGGGCTCAGGTACAAGTTCGCAACGAACGAGTACAAACGATAGTTCAAATCAGATGCCATTCAGATCTCCTTGAAAGTTTCTTGAACCAGCGCACCGGAAGAACGAAGCGCGTTTACACATTCTTTGATCTCGTCGATCGTGTTGAACTTCGGCAGAACTTTGATCGTGCCGAGAGGATCCATTGGCGCGCCTCGCTGAATCGCCGCATTGTAATCCCTGACTGTTGCGTACCTGTAGATTGAACTACCAGGCTTTGGATTCTGCAGAACACCGATCACATCGAAGCCGTCTCGCGATGGCGCCAGCTGACTATGAAGCGTGTTCGAGTACGCGTACACTTGATCGTCTTCCTTCAGGCAGATGTGCTTCCAGCTGAACATCGATTGAATCGAAAGCTTTGGCTGCCCTGGTTTTGAATCAACAGCCAAGTGATCCCAGTACCCTTGATTCAGATGATGAGCGTACATAAAGAGCTTGTTCTGCTCTTGTTGGATCATGTGGTTGAATCGCTCCTCGAACAGTTCATCCGAGACAGGCTTGAAGTCAAGGACCACTGTGCCTGGCTTCGTGCGCGTCAGCATCACAGGATCTGACGAGCGCGTTCCAGCGAACGTGTACCTGTTTGTACGAACGACATCGATGATTTCGTCTTCAGGCATCGAGCCTTGATCCAGCTCTGAGATCAGCGGCGCAGTCTTGAACAGCTTCACGCCGACGCCTTCGCTGAAAACTGCTTCAAAGACTTCTTGCCTTCCGTTCAGAATCTGAACGATGTGAAGCTGTCCTTGAACCGATGACACTCCAACGTTCGGAATGTCTGCGCGAACATGAGCGGGCCCGTACTTCTCGTCCTCGTTCACGATCTCTGTGACGAAGAACTTTCCGAAGTACTGCCCGAACGAGCCATCTTGAAGGCGGTACGTTCTGCCAAGGACACGATCCTTCATCGGGACCTTGCTCGGGGACTTGGCACTTTCTGCTGCCTTGATCGCATCTTTGTATTCTTGACTTGACACTGGCAACAGCACGTTGTGCGCACCATCACGAGCTATCACGCATTCACCCGGCACTTCGCCGCCAGCGTCGATGCCGACACCTTGAATCAGCGCCATCAGGTTGTTCGACTGAATCTCGATCTCCCAGCCGAGCGGGTGCTCGAGTCGCCACACCACGTTCCCGCCACCGTAGTACACGCGCTTGATGTCATCGGTGATCTTGAAGCCGGGCAGCGCGACGTTCTCGATCACGCGAAGATCAGGATCGAACGGAACATCCTTGCGAGTCTCGTAGTCGTACGTCGATGTACCGACCCAGTTCTTCACCGTGTCCTGACGCTTTCGGCCAGCAGCATCTTCTGTGTACGGAGTCGCAAAGGCCAGCGGGACCTTGTCCGTGCCCTGCGGCTTGACGCCGACGTAAAGCTTCGAGTAGATCTTGAGCGCTGTGTTGTAAACGACTTCGAATGTCATGACAACAGCACCTTGGCGATCATCGATGCAGTCTTCCCGTCGTACTGACCGTCGAACCGGCTCTTGATCAAAGCAAGCACCTTCCCAAGGTCCTTCGGCCCCGCGCTCAACTCGACCTTGATCGAGTTGATGATCTGCTCGAGCTCATCGGTCGTCAGCTGCTTCGGCAGAAACGTTTCGAGGGTCATCTTCTCGCCCATAGCTGCGAGCGTGCGCGGATCGTTGTCGCCGAGGATGCTGATCGTCTCGTTGATGTTCTTGACGAACTTCCGAATGACAGCCAGCACTTCGGCATCGGTCACTTCACGACCAGCGTTCTTGCCAACCATCTCGGCTTCGCCGATCAGCGTCGTCAGAAGGTTCGAGACAGCCGGCAGCTTCGCCCGACGAGCAGCGAGGTTCTGGTTCTTGATTTCTTGAATGAGGCTCATGCGAGCTCCTTACTTGTGTTTCTGTGAAACGCGAACAGACTTCATTTCGTATCGCGGACTGCGTTCCATCGGACCGCTGACATCTTGACTCACGAACTGGACATCGAGGTCCTTGACATCGCACTTCAGATCAGCAGCGATCAGAAGTTTGATTTGCTCGAGCGAGAACTCGTAAGTGGAGATGTTCGATTTCAGAATGCCGGGCATGATGACCTTTCAAAGCGAGCGAAGATTACAGCATTAGGTGCTGAATAAGGATTTGGAATCAGGCTTTGAACCCGAACTCCTTCAGAGCTGAGAGTTGCTCGTTCGACAGGAGACTCAACGCTTCCTGAGCCAGCAAGAGCCTGCGATTCCGAGCGTCCTTCTCGGCAAGCTTCTCGATCAGCTTTCGCTCGACGTGATTGAACTCCCAGCTTTGAGAATCGAAAGTGGTTAGGACTTCGTCCCCGTATTCGAACTCGAAAGCGACTGTGAACCCTTGAGGTCGGAGGAGATCGACGCGCACATGAACCGACGCTTGAGACGCGAGCTCTTTCAGCTTGAATAGGTGCGCCGGCGCTTCAGCCATGAACGCGGTTTCAGCTTCAAGAGCAGCGAACGCTTCGATTTCATGACGGAGCAAACGAGCGCCTTTGGTTTCGCGGGCCATGATGGACTCCTTGATTCGATAGTCGTATTATAACACAACTACAGGATTCAGGATGCCTTAAAGTGTAACGAATCCTGAGACTCGTTACACTTGAACTTCAGCCAGATCAGATCTTCCGAAGGATCTTCTCGGCGAGGGCTAGACCATGATAGTGAGCGCAGACTGACTTCACTGGATCGTTCTTGATGTACTGCGCGAGCCCGATGAAACACACAGCCAGCCAGAGATGATGGATCGGCTTGAAGTGCGTGGAGATGATGTCTTGAATGCCTTCGTGTGAAGGCTCTGGGATGTCGAACTCGATGTGCCCGCCACCGATGCGATTTATTCCGAACGTATTCGATTGGTTGAACGTGTCGTACCCGCTGAGCGCGTACAGCAACTTCCCAATGTCGTAATCCTGAAGACCGCGAAGAGCAGTCTTGCCGAAGTACCCGCGTGGATCGATGATCGTTACCTTCAAAGTATCGAGATCAACCATCGAGTTGCTGAACTGAAGATCGCCGTGAATGAATCCGTAGTCGAAGTGCTGCCTATCATTGTAATAATGATTCTCGATCTTGCTCGCAAGCGTTGAGATCGTTGTCGACGGATCTGTTGACAGCTCGAACCCGTTCACGAACCGAACATGTCCGAACGCATCGATCATTGACTTGATTTCATTGTATCGATCGTGAAGCTTCTTGTTGGCTTCAATAGCAACATCGCGAAGTACAATCGCTTTGTTCACAGGAGTGATAGCCAAATCGAACAACATCTGCTCGCCATCAATCACTTGCTGAAGAACGTGTCGACGATCGACAGGGCTCAGCCCAGGCCAAGCTTTCCAGATTGGAACGCCATGAATTCGTGACATGAAGAACGACTTCTTGTTCGGGCTGATCCATGTTTCTGGAACTGGCGGTCGCATTGAATTCGGACCGAGAAGCTCGCCAAGTTCAGAATACCAATCGACTTCCTTCGCGATGATCTGTTCACCTTGCTTGTTCATCGCAGTCTTCAGCACGTACTCGTCAATGAACTCGACAGAATTGAATTCACGAGCTTCATCGGAGTGTGAGCGAGTTCTGATCAGCTTCGGCATGTCGCCGAAGTCGATGATCTTCTCGAGGCGCTGTTCTGTCAGCGCACCGTACTGATTCAGGATCTCGATGAAGTCTTGACCATCATGTGACTCAACTGTAGTCTTGTATCGAGCGACGTAGTACAATCCGAAGCAGCCACCACGCTCGGTTGGCGAGAGCTCAACGTTCATCAGCCGAGAATCTGCCTTCGTCGGAGCTACCCCGTATCGATTCGAATTGTTGTAATTCGTGAACACGATGTTCTCGGAGCAAAGCGCCAACGAATACACATCGATCGGCTCAGCCGGAATGACGTCGCACCACGAGAACAGAACAGGCTGTCCAGTCAGATGATCGCATGAACTCAGGATCGCATGCGCTGATCCGTTCGCAACATCGACAGTCTTCACTATCAATGGAATCTCGGGGAAGTACATCTCGTGATAAGCTTTCACAAGCGCCTCATAGATCGGGTGAACAATCACGGTCAGGCTTGTTTCAGCTGAATTGTTCAATCGAAGATCGATTTGGCTCGACCAGTATCGAATCTGCTCGACGTACCCAGTGTTCTTCCCGATGTTCACAAGGAACTTCGGAATGTGATTTGTGATCGGTGCAAGACGGGACCCGAGACCACCTGCGACTAAAACTAAATTCATACGTTCTCCTGTTCTTTCTTCAGCATCTCGCCGAGGGCGCCAGAAGGATGGAACTTCAGAAAGTCGAGTCGTTTGAACCCGATGTTGTGCGACACTTCAACCGAGATGCAATCAAGAATGCACAGAAGCGTAGTTGTTGATGTAGTCGGAGCAAGACCGAACTCGTCACCTTCAGCAACAGCTCCAATGAACAGCTCTACAGCCGCAAACTTGTTCTTCGGTTTTCCAGCCTTACAATGAATCAGAATCTGAACGACTTCAGGCCGAATGACAGAAAGATGTTCCATCGTTGTGATCATCTCCTGAGTATTACCAGAGCGACTGATGTGAATCACAATGTCGAACGGTCCAACGAAACCGAAGTCTCCGTGACCAGTGTGTGCAGCGTTCAAGTACATCGACGGGATGCCAAGTGATGCCATCGTCTCTGAGATCTTCGTTGCAATGTTCGCGTTCTTACCAACACCGCTGATCACGACACGAGCTTGATAGTTCATCTTCGCGACTTTAGACACAAGCTCAATGATCGAATTGTATTCTTTAGTTTCGATCACAGCGTGCAATTGCTCAAGTGCCGCGACTTGTCGATCAATACATTGTGTAGCTAATTTATTCATAGACTCCCCGATCATCATCAGATTGTACCCTAAAGGGGCCGAAGCCCCTTGTCGATGTAGGATCGACTCAAGAGTTGTCGTAGATACCAGCAGTCTTTTCAGCCTCTGGTCCTGCGGCATGAAGCTCTTGTGCAGCACGATTGAGAAGCACAAGCCTTGCGGCCATAGACTTCAGAGTCTCTTCAGCACCGACATCCTTGAGCCGCTCCATCCAGGCGTTAATGGATTGAATCTCATTCAGCGGAGCCGGAATGCCAGATGCCTTCCACATACGAAGATTGTCCGTAAGGAATGCATCGAACTCTGGCTTCTTCTCAAAAGCTAAGTCTGCTAGCTCATGTTCACCTGCTTGGAGCATAATCAAACAGGCTTCGATGTCTGTGTTATTAGACATCAGCGAGCACCGCGCTTCGCAGCGAGTTCAGCCACGGCCTTGAAGCCTTCGGTGTAGCTTCCGACGCGACGAGCAACGAATTCGTTCGACAGAACTGCGCCGTTCGCAGTGATCTTGTACGACACAGCTTGCTTCCGAATCTTGCCAACGAGCGCGATCGTCCCGTTCTCAAGTTGACGCTCAGTAGAGACGAGCTTCAGCTTTCGATCAGTGATCAAAGCTTGAAGAGTCTTGCTTTTCAGTACAGTCTTGATGGATGCCATTTTTCTTCCCTCTACAGTTTACGGGTTCACCCCGCTGCCGAGATTTCAGCAGTTCTTGTTCAAGCCTTGTGATCGTACTGGACGGGAGCTGTGTCCCGATAGTTCCGATTTTGAACACCAAGCTTGATGTATTCGAGCGCGGTTCGCAGATCATCGCCAGGAATGATTGCGTCCCAGAATGTCGTGTTTGACCATCGGCGTTCTTCGCCTGTGATCGAGAGCAAACGGTCAGTGTGCGTCTTGATGATTCGCGAAGTATCTGTTGAGCCAGCGAGAACTTCATCGATCGTTCGTTGATTCAATCGATCAATACGAACGCCTTCGGTTGTCGCGACGTACACAGAGTACACACCCCAGTTGTTCTCAGTACAAATCTTCTTGTATTCAACAAGACCTTGAGGTTCGAGGATCACCATCGGGATTGACGGACCACTCAACTTCCCGTGCATCTCTTGATGCGTGACACCGTACCGAACTCCACGGAAAGTAATCAGCTCTGCGAACAGACCTTCAGCTTCCATCAGGCGAGATTGAGCATCGCTGATGAAATGATAGTCTTTCCCATCGACTTCACCTGTACGAATCGAGCGGGTCGTTGTCGAAACGATTCGCGTGAACCCAAGTTCACGCTCAAGTGCTTCCATCAGGTAGTTCTTACCTGAGCAAGTCGGAGCTGTGATCGTGAGAAGAGTTGGCTTGTTGAATTTCATATGATTTCCTTGAGCAGAAAATCATTGTAACATTCAATCTGTCTCGAACGAACCTGATTCTAGGATAGTCTTCAAGGTCGAGACGAACAAGTACGGTTCAGAACTCTTCCAGCGCTTCGCGTACTGTGGGTGATCGAACTTCCAGAAGTTCGTGACGCCGTTCTTCTTCAAGTACTTCTCAGCGTTCCCGCCGAGAGCGATGATGTGTTTCCACTCGCGCTTCAGGATCGAATCACCTTCGGGCTTGTTGTCCCACGTCGCCGAGTTCACCCACATCAATCGAGTTTCTTCGATTTCAGCAAGAACAAAGGAGGCATTCAGCCAACCGCCACTATGAAGTTTCGAGTAAAAAGGAGTGTGATGGTAATCATCAGTTTGCGGAGCTTTTGGACCCGGTCGATCTGCAATGATCAGAATGTCCTTTGCTTCAGCGATTTGACAGTGTCGAGTCCATGCCTCGAACGATGTTCGGCGCCGCACGCAATTCTGAGCGAACTTTCGCTTTTGACGTTCATCGAGATTGTTGAAGTTGCTCACACGCTAATCTCGACGATATACGTTTCATCGTATTCGGCAATTGTGGTGAACCCAGTCGATTCAAGAACTTCGAATGTCGGTTGAACTTCTGACAGCGCGGTCAGAGTAAAGTCTTTGTCGGCTGTCAGCTCTTCAAGAGAATCCATCAAGTTCAAAGCCGCGATTTGATACGGGCGTTGTCCGAGTTTCACCATACCGAGCAATGACGCAATAAGAATCAGTTCATCGATCGACATTGCAATGATGAAATCGCCATCACCAGCAATCGTGTCGGAAGAGTTTGATCGAGTGCGAATCATCCTGTGAATCCTATATGACGTCGAGAGAACGTCTTTCCAGAAGGTTGAACTCTGAACACTTCGGCTAACGAGATCGAATCGCCATCAGGGAGCTCACGATCAATTCCGACTTCTTCGAGGACCGCCTTCGCTTCCTTTCGTGTCAGCTCACGGAACTGAACGACATCGAAACATCGACCTGGTCGCATCAGCGCCTCATCGATGTCGCCGACGTTCGGAAGGTTCGTGCTGAACACGAGCTTCTTGTCAGCTGCCGAGATCAAACCGTCAGACACGTTCAGGAACTTGTGCATCATCGTGTTCCCTTCGGTTCGTGACTTCAGGAATTCGTCAGCGTCTTCCATGATCAAGAACCGAGTTTCATCGCCGATGAACCCTGCGAAGAATCCGTCTTGCGCCATCACTGCCGGATCGTACGCAACCTTTGCGTTCGCCTTCGAGCGATGAATCAGATTCTTGATGAACGTCGTCTTCCCTGTTCCTGGAGGTCCGATCAGAATCAAGACCGAAGCGTCATCGTCGATGTACTCGTCGATGTAATCTGTAAGGTTCGCGTACGATGAGTCGATCCACGGGTAAGCAGCGCGAATCGCTGGCCTGTAGTTCAATGGAACCTTAATGTCATCGCCACGAGCGTTGTACACCCATTCGATCATGTTTTCAGCTTTTCGGAAGTGCGTTCCGAAATGCTGAATCCAAGAGGCAGCTTCGATCGGGTCACCGTGTACTTCGACTTCAATCTTGGACCTGCTGTACTTCACCTTGACGATGCCACCGGCGATAGTGTAACAGCTTACGGAGCTCGCACCGAAGAACGCGTACATCTCGAAGTTCGAATCAACCCACGATGCGAGATTGAAATCGGCATTCGTCAGCCAAGTCCCATCGAGCTGAATTGTCTTCTTGCCAGCGAGGTACCGATCTTTCGTGATCTTGCTGTAAATCCAATCTTCGGCACCGTACACGCCGAGAACGACCGAGCCGGCTGCTGCGATGTCGACTGCCAATGGGGAATGGAGATGCTGCGAGTCATCATTCGATGTTTCAAGAGCCATTTTTGAAAGCCTTTTCGTTCTGTGCCATTGTGGTTTGCGACATTCGGATGACCGAAGATATTCGAAACAGTCTTCTGAAAAGTGAATATCATAACTCATGTAGTATTGTATCTCAAATTCTATCAGTAAGGTTCGATGAGAACGAGGTTCGATTTGCTTTGTATACGACGCTCGCCATTTTTGTCGCAAATGAAGAAGATCACGATGAATATGGCGGACAGAAGGAATTGTCCTGTTCTAGACTCGAAGATCAGAACCAACACAAAATGAAAGATCACTCTAGAAGTGAGGTATAGGACGCTGTAAATTCATCGGACCATTCATTTTTCTTACCCCACAATCGTTGAATGCCCTGATCAAGCATGTATGTTGTGGCATAATCAGTCATCGAGCGAACAGATCGACCGGCACCCTGAACAACTTTCATCAAGGCTGTTTCGGAGTAAATGTCTGGGTACGTATCTAGAATCACTTTGATTCGTCGATCGCCAAGCGAGCCGAACGGTGCCTTCGTGATGATCTGGAACCGACTCAGCTCCCCAGGCAGATCGAGACCTTCGAATCCTGATGGTGTCAAGAACACTGCCGGACCCTTGTTGTACGCCTTGAACACTTCCAGCCAGTCAACAAGTTTTTCGCCACGAACATGCTCGAAGATCTTGATTTTCTTTGAATCAAGCATCCCGCGCAGAGTTCCAGCGATCGACTCCACAATGCTGAATGACGGAGCCAGGATGATACCTCGTTCACCTTTGTCTGTGTGATGTTTCACGATCTGGTAACTGTGTGCGCAGAGTTTCTTCACTGTCTCAGGATCTTTCATGCTCGTGTAGTTCAACGACATCGGCTTGAAGAAGATCACCTTCTTGTTCTCGCGAGGAAATTGAGGATCAAGTCTGATGTGATGAACTCTGTCAGAAGGTTCGAGAGTCAACGTACGTTTAGCGTACTGATCTGAAATCGTTGCGGACATCAACAAGTTGTGATCTGCATTCACAAGCTTCTCGAACATCCCAGAGATGAAGATTGGCTTGATCGAGACCTCGTGATCATTCTGCTGAAATTTTGGGTTCTTTTCTTTGTACTCGAACACGTGCGGAAAGTTGTGCTCAAGCAAATCAAGGATCTTCCCTGCCCGCCCCAAGTACTTCTTCGCAAGTTTGTTCAATTTCAAGTACGTTGCCGGTGCTCGAACCGAGCGTTCTGCTTCAAGTTGCGCAGCTTCTGTGATTTCTGTGTACACATCTGCAAGAACTCTAATATACGTCATGTACGTTTTGTCATCAATCTTCTTATTCGCCAGATGACTTCCAATCATCTTTAGATGCTTGAAGATCTCAGTTGATCCAAGCTTCAAGTTATCCGAGACTTCTTGAGCTGTGACAAGCAGACCTTTCTCTGTGAACATGATCGCACAATGGTCTGTAAACAAATCATTCAAGAGGTGTGCTTCGTCGAATACACATACTGTGCGGCGCGCCAGAAGCTCCATCGCCATTCGATCCGTGAAGTAGTACGAATAGTTCGTGATCAAGTGTCGTGACTTATCGCGCAATCCCCTGTTGATCTGGAACTCACAAGTATTGCAATGTTCAGAAATGATTTGATCCATACCTGTTTTCTGAAACAAACGGATCGAACAATTCTCAGCAGTTTGTAGTTCTTGGTCAGTCGAGAGAGCTGAACACTCGTAATTCGTAGCGCCTTTGATGAACCTGAATGTAGTATCTAACTTGTCGTCTGGGTTCGAGAACGTATCGAAGTACTGCTGTCCAAGAGCATTCGTTGCTGTTAGCAGGAACGAAGCATTCGCTTTTTGATGTGGCGATTTGATCGTGTGCACGACATCTGCAACTACAGCACCGATGATCGACTTCCCAGTCCCAGTTGGAGCTGAAAGGATCACATGTCGAGCATTATCGTCGAGCATCACACCCACAATTCGTTCGACTTGCGAGAGTTGATTGTCCCTTGGCTTGAACCCAAGACGATCATAAGCTTCTAAAATTTGAGGTGTATACGACATCGATTTGCTTTTGAATTCATCATTTTGAATTATAACATACACATAAAATGTTTCGAACCGTAAGTTTGGTTAGGAGACAAAAATGCATAAATACTTCCTAATAGGCATCTCGACATCGGAAGAAACATGAACAAAAATCTCACAGGTTCAACCATCAGCTACGGCACGGTGCTCCCTTCGGCTGCATCTGTATCCGACGGAACACTGTTCTTTTTGGCTGGCGATTATGTCGATCCTGCTGGTTCGCCAGCCAATCCATCGGCTTCCACAATTACAAGAACCATTGGTCTGTATCTGTTCAATTTTACCCGAGACGTTAGCACCGCTGTTGGTGATCAAGTCGGTCTCGGTTGGCAGCAGCTTACGAATGCTCAAGCATCTTCGATGTTCGTCAATGTTCTTGGCGATGAGATGACTGGGCAGTTGATTCTGAATACTACAGGTCCTGGACTCGTTGTTCAATCTAATGCACCTGAAATCAGATTCACAGAAGTTGGTGCACCCGCTGACACTGGGCGGTGGTCCATCAAAGCAGATGGTACTGTGTTCTCAATTTCGTCACGAACGGATTTGGATGGTATAGTATTTGAAGCCCTGAAAATTTCGCGCGCAGGAGTTCTTAGTACTGGCACGAACAACATTATTTGGCATTCTGGGAATGACGGAGGACCAGCGTACATCCCATTGACTCCTCGAGGCCCTAATGCCGAAACCCTCAATAATCAGGGGGAGGCGTTCTTTCGTAATGCTACGAACATCAACGCTGGTACCTTAGCCACAAGTCGTGGCGGTACTGGCCGTACAACGTATGTGACTGGTGGCATCTTGTACGCATCTTCTACAGTTGCAATAGCTCAAATCGCTGCGCCGGCAGGAACAACAATCCTTATGTCGAGCGGTGCCGGTGCGGCACCATCGTGGCAGACTTCAACAGGTTTGGATGCTGGAGAGCTGAACGGGGCAGTTGGCGCTGTTTCGGGCACTCCTAACACTCTTGCGTTACGAGATAGCACCGGCGGACTTTCATCTGTAGACTTTACAGCCAGCGCAGGATCAGCTGCGTCGCCTGGATTCACATTTTCGTCCAATCCTGACACAGGGATGTACGCAATCGGTACAACTGGCATCGGGTTCTCTGTGAATGCAACTACCGAATTCACACTTACTTCGTCCCTTGCGACATTCGGCGGTTCAGTTCGAGCTCAATCTTCAGATCTCGCTTCAGGTTATGTTGACTTGGATGTTGGTTCTTCCACCAGAACAGGTTTCCTCGAATTCGTCGATCAAACTAATCTTCGTGCTGGATACATTGGGAATGCCAGAACTTTTGCGGCGTCACCAGCTAGGTTCGTAGCTTCGCCCGCCGGCACAGCAAGTACAGTAATGACGATTTCATCTGTCACTTCTGGAACAGTTGCAATTGGGATGTTTGTGTCTGGGGCAGGTTTGAGTGGTACAGCGACAATCGCTTCATTCGGCACATTCAATGGCACAAGCGGCACAATCAATCTCAGCGCCGCACAAACTTGGGCGACAGGCATAACAGTGTTCGCATCTGCGTCCATCAAGACGTACACAGGATCAGATACAGGAACTCTCGAGTATTTAGCAAATTCACACAACTTCACAGGCGAGATCCTTGGATCTGCCGGATCAGCTGCGTCGCCTGGATTCACATTTTCGTCCAATCCTGACACAGGGATGTACGCAATCGGTACAACTGGCATCGGGTTCTCTGTGAATGCAAGTTCCGAATTCACACTTACTTCGTCCCTTGCGACATTCAATGGAAACATTACAGCCGCAGGAAACATTACAGCCGCAGCCGAGATCCTTGGATCTGCCGGATCATTTATGTTGCCTTCTTATTCATTCACTAATAATCCTGACACAGGGATGTACGCAATCGGTACAACTGGCATCGGGTTCTCTGTGAATGCAACTTCCGAATTCACACTTACTTCGTCCCTTGCGACATTCAATGGGAACATTACAGCCGCAGGAAACATTACAGCCGCAGGAAACATTACAGCCGCAGGCGAGATCCTTGGATCTGCCGGATCAGCTGCGTCGCCTTCTTATTCATTTTCGTCCAATCCTGACACAGGGATGTACGCAATCGGTACAACTGGCATCGGGTTCTCTGTGAATGCAACTACCGAATTCACACTTACTTCGTCCCTTGCGACATTCAATGGGAACATTACAGCCGTCGGAAGCATTACAGCCACCGGAAACATTATAGCGTTCTCCGATCGTCGCTTGAAAAAGAATATCACCCCGATCACAGATGCAGTCTATAAAGTACAGCAGATCCATGGTGTAACTTTCGATCGTATCGATCAAGTATCCGCACGACAGACAGGTGTGATCGCTCAAGATGTGCAAGTAGTTCTGCCTGAAGCTGTACACGAAACTGAAAACGGTTTGTTAACAGTTTCATACGGGAACATGGTCGGTCTGCTCGTTGAAGCAATCAAAGAACAGCAAGAACAGATCAATGCTCTGCGAGCAGAAGTTCAGTCGTTGAAGAACTAAAGGGTAAATCATGAAAGTTGCAGAACTTTTTGAATCAACGATTGATCTTGAAGGTCTTTCAAAAGCGCTCTTCAACTTCCAGAAAAGCAAAGACATTCAGGCCTCTGTTTCAAACATCAGCAAAGAGCGACTTCGTTTCACATGAAATCGCCGAAGAAGATGATCATCGCTGGTGACAATTGTAAGTATGGTCACCGATGAAGTACCTGAGCAAGTCGGCGCCAAGGACCTCGATACGATCAAGAAGATCTTCGTTCACTTTGGTTTAGGACGGATAAGAAACTAAACACCGTTCCAAAGATCGATGCTTGGGCATTTACGATTGAGCTTCGCGATCAGCACGCTTCTTGTCTTTGAAGTCTTGAGTTGTCACCTTCACAGGTGACCCATTAACATTCATGACAAGACCTTCGATGTCCTTGCCAAGCTTGTCCTTGCCCTCGATACCAGGATGGTCAAGCAAGTACTGAGCTAATGCGTCCTTAGCATTCTGCAGCGCAGCAATCAAAGCTTCCTTAGCAGGCTTATCAACGGCTTTGCGACTTTGTAGCAGCTCAATTTCTGCGTCACCATACTTCACGACGTCTTTGATCTGAGCTTTGATGTCGATCATCTTCGACTTGAGCGATGGATCAATCACCTTCACATCGTTGCTCGAAGCTGCGTAGATCTTCTTCATGATTGCATCACGATCATCGTGCTCTTCGCCTGACGATGCGTCAAGCACCGTGATTGGAACTATCGTCATGACCTTCCCGAGCTTCGCAGTATCGTACTTGATGCTGACGAAGACCGATGAACCTGCTGTGTGCGTGCCGATTGGGTTGTAGAAGATTTCACAGACAA
>Ga0163144_10003712_pt1 | contig 34760 bp, 26 predicted proteins | sample OliLak19BULKMAT1_FD_123175 | JGI IMG/M metagenome (GOLD analysis project Ga0163144, IMG submission 123175) | Freshwater microbial mat bacterial communities from Lake Vanda, McMurdo Dry Valleys, Antarctica - Oligotrophic Lake LV.19.BULKMAT1 | ecosystem: Environmental > Aquatic > Freshwater >...
AATGAGGAGAAGAAAGGAGTCGCCCGACTCGTATTCCGCTCGATTTTTGAAAGCGCGAGTCGTTCATGACGAGGCGGCGGCTCGCTCTGAACCCCCTCCTTCCCCGGCCCAAGGGTGGCAAGGATGCGGAAGGGATGAAAAAGCAAATTCCTAGCAATAATGCCACCGAGCAATATCTGACCCAGGGATTAAACGAGAGGGAGGATACTGAGACCGGGGAAAATCGACCCGCCCCCCGACGGCCCCATGCATTCGAAGAGTCTTGACGAAAAGGGATCGGATTTAATACTTTCATGGAAGCCCGTAACCCGCCCATGGAGCCAGACCAAAACTCTCCGCCCGCCGCCCGTCTCTCATCCGCCGCTGTCTGGAGTCTTGTGCTGGGAATTCTCAGCCTGGGGTGCCTCTGGCTGCTCGGTTCCATCCCGGCCATCATTCTCGGGATCGTCGCACTGCGCACCATCAATGATCCGGCGGTGGAACGACGGGGAAGGGGACTAGCGATCACGGGGATTGTCACGGGGAGCGTGGGTGTCTTTACCGGGATATTTGGTCTTGGAATCATTGCCGGTTTGATGTTCCCGGCCTTTTCGGGAGCACTCGGAAAAGCGGAGGACGCACGAGCCGAAAATACCGCCCACAATCTCAAAAACGCGCTCTCGGCATACGTCGCGGAGTATCGGTCCTTTCCCGTCGAGGGGGAGGCGGGGGACATGACGATTGATTCCGATGAGGCATTGATGGGCATCCTGCTCGCTTCGGACAAAGAAGCCAGTCCCGGTGGGAAGAACGTGCGGCGCATTGTATTTTATACGGACAAAGCAGCAAAGCCCGCCGGAGAAGGTAAATTCCGGAGAGGAATTGCCCTCGACGCGGAAGGCGGTGGTGCGCTCTGGGATCCCTGGGGAAATCATTACCTGATTCGCCTCGACACTGATAACAACCAGCGGATTGAGAATCCGCAGACGCCCGGAACTCATCTCCCCGAGTCAATTATCATCTGGTCAGCGGGAAAAGACGGTGATTTTGAGACCTGGGACGACAATCTGAAAACGTGGTGATTCCCTGAGTTTTGGCGGGACGCTCTGGAACCCGGATGGAAGCGACGACGGTAGCCTGGCCACCACCAGGAAAAACCTGCTGCGCCATTGCCACACTGGCTATGCACTCCCGCCCACTCCAAAAGACTGATCATGGCCGAGCAACGCAGGAGTTTCCCCTTTATCGATTTCGAACCCAAATGGCAGGCCCATTGGGAGGCGAAAAAGACCTTCTCCGTCCCGAATCCGGGAGAGGCTGGCTTCGACGCGTCGAAGCCGAAGTATTACGTCCTCGACATGTTCCCCTATCCGAGCGGCTCCGGACTTCACGTCGGTCACCCCGAAGGCTACACGCGACTGACATCATTACGCGCTACCAGCGAATGAAGGGGCCAACGTCCTTCATCCCATGGGCTGGGACGCCTTCGGCCTGCCCGCCGAGGAACACGCCCGAAAGACCGGAGAGCATCTGCGTATCAACACGGAGAACAACATCAACAACTTCCGCCGCCAACTTAAGCGCCTCGGTTTCGCCTACGACTGGGACCGCGAAGTCAATACGACTGATCCGGGCCACGTTCGCTGGACCCAGTGGATCTTCCTGCAGCTCTATCACAGCTATTTCGACGAGACCTCGGGCAAAGCCAAACCCATCGCCGAACTCGAAAAGGCAGGCCTGAGCCGGGACGAGATCGATGCGAAGCGCCTCGCCTGCGTCGCCGAGGCTCCCGTGAACTGGTGTCCCGAACTCGGCACCGTGCTCGCGAACGAGGAAGTCGAGGAGTGGCGCTCGAAAGGCCACACCGTCGAGCGCCGTCCCCTGAAACAGGGGATGCTGCGCATCACCGCCTACGCCCAGCGGCTCATCGATGGGCTCGACGGCCTCGACTGGCCCGAGGGCATCAAGTTGCTGCAAAAGAACTGGATTGGCCGCAGTGAGGGAGCCGAGGTCGATTTCCGAATCGGCGGCGGGAGCGTGACCGTTTTCACGACGCGGCCCGACACTCTCTTCGGCGCAACCTACATGGTCTTCGCGCCTGAACATCCGCTCGTGGACAAGATCGTGACCTCTGACCGGAAAGAGGCGGTCGAAGCCTATCGAAAGGCATGCGTCGCGAAGTCCGACCTTGAGCGTAACGAGCTCGCAAAGGAAAAAAGCGGTGTCTTCACTGGCGGCACCGCGACCAATCCGGTCAATGAACCCCTCCTTCCCCGGCCCAAGGGTGGCAAGGATGCGGAAGGGATGAAAAAGCAAATTCCTAGCAATTGGCGTTGGGTAAATGGAGAGCGAAGAGTTCCCGCCGCATGGAGGCATCCGGAAGACGGAACTGGATGTGCCGCTGCACCCGCCGCAGCAGGGCGTCGTCGTAGTTTCCGAAAAGGTTCAGTCACCACCACCATGCCCTCGAAGCGGTCGAGTTCCTGCATCAGGCAGTTGCGGTTCTGTTTGATCGAGCCCGCGCACGATTCGTCGAGGCTGACCCACTTCGAGTTCGGTATCCTTGCATGGTCTCGTAGTTGCGGCGGCGCGGATTACGGAGGTCAGGGGCGGGCGGGATTTGGTCAGTCATGAGATTAGGCATGACTGGGAACAAAGAATTTTCCATCGCTCAGGTCTGCTCCCCATCCCAGCGGTAGGCCACCAGCGGAGCTTCGCCGAGTCCGGCGCTGTAGACGAGCGAGGCTAGCTTCGGAGCGAGCGGGGTCTTGGCACGGGGCTGGGGTATCCAGTAGTTTCCGAAGAACACGGGCGGCTCGTCGAGGCCATAGTTCGGGAGGCGGCGGATCTCATCGGCAGGGACTCCGCCCCCGCCCCAAGGAAGGGGGAGAAGAAGACAAGTTTCGCACTGTTAAATACCTCACCGATGAAGGGCTAATCATGGATCATCCCCTCGGTGATCGCGAATCGAAGAACCGCCACTGGAGGTTCTTGGACTTCTTCACACGGTGATGGAAATGGTCTTCGCAAGGGTCTTATTCCTCTCAGCTTGACTCGTAACTCATTGATTATAAATAAGATGGAGGTGAGGGGAGTTGAACCCCTGTCCTAATGGCCTTCTAAACCTACTTCTACATGCATAGTCGGTCTTTTGATTTAGAGGAGGTGGCTTCGATCGACAGAATCCGCTTTCCCCGATTGCCCTGTAACCTCTCGTCTCGATGGCCGGACACCCGCCAAGAGACCAGCCTACTAAAATGACATGGAGCGACTCAGTAGGCGTCGGCCGCTCCATGTGGCAGTCAATTAGGCTGCCAGGGCAAGTTCAGGTTCGTTATTTGCATTTGTTTTTTGAACGGCTTTTTACGAGGCCAACCGATCAACCTCGACACGCAGTAGATTCTTCAAACCACCAGTCGAAACCAGTACACCCCCACATAAGACAAAGGGAAACGTAGCCTCATCCGGTTCCGGGCGCAAGGCGGATGTCCTTCGCATCAGATGAGGAATCGGCGGCGAGGGCGGGCAGCCCCTTTCGAGGAGTCATCCGTTCGGGAGGGACTTCCGAAATGGGAAAAATTTAGGAGAACTTGGCAAAGAACCGACTAGAAATTTTGTAATTTACTTGAAATTATTATAATTATCAGTAAACTTCATGGAGATTCGTAGGATTTCCCCCTCCAGGTCTCATACCGACCCCTGTTTTCCGCCCTTTTGTCTCGATCTCGAATGAATCAGTTCCACGCCGGTCCCTCGCAGCCTCAGTCGGCGGAAGCGCTATTCCCCGGTTTTCCCAGTTTAGACCTTGGGCGGCTTTGGCAGGTGATCAGAAAGCGTTGGTGGTTGGCTGCCTTGGTCGTGGGCGGGATGATCGGCCTGGCGATGGTTTACCTGCTGTTGGCCCCGAAAATGTATGAGGCCAAGGCGGTGATTTTCGTGGAACCGAAGAATACGGGAGCTGTTTTTGAAGGGATCAAGGGGGTGAAGCAACCCAGTTGGGAAACTCTCGATGCTCTCAAGTCGATGGCCGATGGAATCGCCAATGGCACGGTCATTTTGCGGGTGGTGGATGCTCTGTCTTTGCGGACGGACCCCACCTTTCTGAAGCCGCGCAAGGAACCTTATAGCGACTCGGAAATTGTGGAAATGGTGAGCCGCCATGTGAAGGGAGAGCTGCGGAGGGGGACCCGGTTGATCGATATTAACGTGCGCGATCGCTCGCCGGAACGAGCGAAGAGGATGGCGGAGAGTTTTATCTCGGAGTTCCAGAAGCTGATCCGCGAGCAAAATATCAGTTCCGCCGAGCAGGTTCGCGTCGTGCTGGAAAAAGAGGCCGAAAGCCAACGCCAGCGGGTCCTCGGAGTGGAGGAGCGGATTCAGGAATTCCGGCTCGCCCACTCGGATGTCGCGCTGGGCGCGGATTCGGGTATCGCGGGCATGAAGCTGGAGGATCTCGACGCGCTGCTCAGCACGGCGGAAAACGAGGTGCTGGTGAAACGGTCCCAATATGACCAGTATCGGGGTATCCCGACGGATGCTTTGGAACGGGTGCTCGAAATCGGAGAGTATGAGAAGCAGGAGCACATCCAGAAGCTCCTGCTGGCCCGCAGCGAAAAACGGGCCGAGTTTTACCGCATCCAGAAGCAGTTTCAACCGACCCACCCGACTCATCAGGCTAGCGAAGCCGGTCTGGCTGGTCTTGAGGAGCAGGTCGTTCTGGTGGCGCAGAGCGTTGGGGAAGCGATCGAGAATTCCTATCTTCGGGCCGTCGAGCATGAGAAAACCCTGCGGGCCACGGTGCAGGAGCAAAAGTTCAAACTGATCGAGATCGACGGCATCAAGAAGGAGTTTCGCACGCTGCAGCGGGCGGTCGATGCGGCCTACGCCACCTATGAGCGGCTCCTTGATCGCATCAACGATGCCGGGGTGTCCGAAAGTGCCGATGAAACGGTGGTGCGGGTTTTCAGCGAACCGCTTGTTCCCAACAAAGCGATCTCGCCCGACAAGACGATCATCCTGGCGGTGGCGGGATTTTTTGGAATCTGTGGAGGTTTGGGTTTGGTTCTGGCGGTCGGTCTGCTCGACCGGACGCTCCACACCCGTCGCCAGGTGGAGGCATCTCTCTCCTTGGCGGTGTTGGCGGAAATTCCGAAGGGTTTCGGCACTGACGGCGTGCTGAAGGATTCCATCTTTGTCACGATGAAGGGCAATACGCCACTCAACGAAGGGATCCGCTCATTGCGGACCTCCTTGTCGGCGCACTCTCCGCGGAGCGTGCTGGTGACCAGTGCGTCCCCTAGAGAAGGCAAAAGTTTCTGCGCGGCCAATCTCGCGGTATTGCAGGCTCAGTTGGGGTATCGGACCCTTCTGGTTGACGCTGATTTTTGTCGTCCGCAGATGGCGCAGATCTTTGTCGATCCTTTGCGCGGACCGGCGGCTTCAGGAGCGCTCACGGCCCAGAATCTTTGTCAGCCGACCATCCTGAAGGAATTGTTCCTCCTTTCCTGTGGGCTGCTGTCAGCTCACTCCGGCGAACCGATGAATGGGGACGTCTTCGCCCAGATGCTGCATGAGGCCTATGCTTCGTTCGATTGTGTGATCATCGACACTTCTCCGGTCCTCGCGGTCAGCGATGCTCTGACCTATGCTCGCCACGCGGATGTGGTCGTGTTGGTGGCCAAGTCTGGATTTACTGAAGTGGACTCGGCGCGACGCGCCATCCGGGAGCTTCAAAGGATGCGGGCCAACTTGGTCGGCTGTGTTCTCAACGGACTCCCCGGCGTGACTTCAGCGCAGCGCTCTTACGCCGACAGCCGGGCGGAGATGACGCGATTGACTGCCACTGCCAAACAGGGTGGTCGCGCCCCCGTCCCCGCAGGAGCGTCGCGCTAGGCCCACCGAAGCTTACGACCCCTGCCGTATCCCCACCAGCCCCTTTCATCGTCCCTTAAATTCGAACATGTCACCAGCTTGCGAGAAACTGAAGTTCCTTCAGAAGCAGTCGAATCGCAGTTCCTGGCACTGCTCGGCGACCGGTTCGAGAGCGGCATTCAATCGTCTGGTCTTGGGTGCCCTTTTGGTCGATTGGCTCCTGATTGTCGCAGCGCTCTTCGGAGCTCATTGGCTGCGCTTTGAGACTTCTTTGAGCCATATCGGAGTGCCCGCCGAAGCCGGAGTGGTTTCCACTGACTATCTGGGTCACCTCGTTCTGGGAGTCGGGCTGATGATGGCTATCCTGATCGGGCAGCAGATCTACTCGCGGGAGTGCCTCCTGTCCTTTCTGAACACGATCCGCGCGATCTGGAAGGGCGTGCTGATCTGGTTGCTGGTCTATCTGAGCCTAACCCTGATTCTAAAGTTCGAGCCAGCCATCTCGCGGGTCTATTGCGCCCTTAGCGCGTTCGTTCTGGTAAGTGCCTTGTCGATTTGGCGGGCGATTCTCTGGCGGGTCATCCGGTCGGAGAAATACTCCCGAGCCTTGCGGCTCCGGGCGATCATCGTGGGATGGAGCGGCGATTTCGAAGACGCCATCGACCGACTGGCCGTGGCCACGGATCGCCCCTTCGACATCATTGGAGTGGTCCGAGCCCCCTTAGGCGAGTCTCAGGCGGCGGTGCCTGATTGGATGCCTATGCTGGGGTCCTACGAGAGTCTCGACAGTCTCCTGCAGATGCGGGTATGCCAGGTAGTTTTGGTGGCCGACAATTCCATCAGCAGTGCCAGCATCCTTCACATTGCTTCGGTCTGTGAGAAAGAGATGATCGAATTCAAGTTGGTGCCAACGTATTTCCGGGTGCTGCTCAGCGGTCTCCATCTGGAGTCGGTCGCGGGCGTGCCGATCCTGGGAATTTCCCGGCTACCGCTGCACTCGACCTTCGACCAGTTTCTCAAGCGCAGCGTCGATTTGGTCGGCGGGTTGGTTGGGTTGATTCTCTCGGCACCGGTCATCGGCGTCTTTTCCTGGCTCATCCACCGCGAGAGTCCGGGCTCGGTTTTCTATCGTCAACGGCGCCTCGGGGCCAATGGCAAGCAGTTTGACATGATCAAGTTGCGGAGCATGAGGCTGGACGCCGAGGCCGCCGGAGTGGTCGGTTGGACGGTGAAAGACGACCCGCGGCGTCTTCGTATCGGTGGTTTCATGCGCAAATGGAATATCGACGAACTTCCCCAGTTTTGGAACGTGGTCAAAGGTGACATGAGCCTCGTGGGACCGCGGCCCGAGCGGCCGGAGTTGATCGAACAGTTCAAGGAGAGCATCCCCCACTACAACGCCCGGCATAACATCAAGCCGGGCATCACCGGATGGGCGCAAGTCAACGGCCTTCGTGGGGATACTGATCTTTCAGAACGGGTCCGGTTCGATCTTCACTACATCGAGAATTGGAACGTCTTGCTGGATTTCCAAATCATGTTTCTCACTATGTTCAAACGGGAGGGGGCTTGTTGATCGATGAGATTGTTCTCTCACATATTTGGCAACCAGCAGGCTGAGGTCGATGCCCCGCCCCGGCCGACTCTGCGCTATCTGCGGCTGTTGTTTGTGTTGTTTGTCTTTTCCTTCGTCTTCGACTACCGCAATCCGGAGTTGGATTTCGGCGCGACCACGACGGGCGGCTCGCTTTTTCAATACGCCTTCATAGGGGTGGCGGTGCTTTGCGGAGGGTTGCTCAGCTTCCTCGGGCTGCGCCATCTCTTTATTCGCCCCGGGTGTTATCTGGTTTTCGGATGGTGGGCCTTCGCCCTCGGCAGTCTCACGGTTTCACTGCTTTGGGGCAATGAGCTGGGCCGGGTGGTGCGACTTTTTGTTCCGCTGCTCCTCGTTGGGCTGGCCATCAATGCGACCCTCGTGGTGGCGGCGGCGGGAATGCGTCCCGGGGAAGCGGTGCGCTGGCTGCTTTTGGCCGGATTGATCAATGTCGCATGGCGTTTCGTTTTTGGTTGGTTCCTCTCCGGGGTGCCGCACGATGAAATGCGGATGGAGATCCTCAGCCCATCGATCGGGTTTTTGTTCGCCTGGTCGGCTTGTGCGTTTGTTTTGAGGCCCCGCTTCACTGCCTGGAGCCTGCTGATCTTCGGCCTGCCTTTTGCGGTGGCGGCGATCTCGGTGACCCGCAGTCTCGCCTTTCCCATCATCGCTTCGTTCGGCACGGCGGCGTTTTGCCTGGTCTGCGGTCTGGTCTGGCGCATGTATGACCTGCGGTTTCCGGTGAAAAAACTGGGGGGATTGGCAGCGGTCGGGTTGCTCCTCGTGGTGAGCCTAGCCGCCGCTGTGGCGGTGCAGCCCGACCTAGCGGACCGTTGGTATCAAAGGATGTTCGACAACCGCGGCGAGAACGGTGCCACTACAGAGGATCTCTCATCGCTGATGCGCAAGGCGGAAGCGAAGTCGATGTGGGACATTGTTTCCAAAACGCCCCAGGGCCTGATCTTTGGCCGCGGGCTGGGGACTTCCTATTACTGGGATGAATCCTACTACCCCGAGATTTTCCTGGTCTATCCCGACGACCGTCACCAGTTCCCTCTCGATATCTACACGGCTGGACACAGTGTCTGGACCTATACTTTATTCTCCACCGGTATCATCGGGATCCTGGTAACGCTGTCCGCGTTTTTTGTCTCGATGGGGATGAGCCTGCACTCCGGTCTTTTGCTTTCCCGCACCGTCATGGGGTTGCGTTCATGGGATAGCTTTCTGGTATTTTTGCCGTTTGTCGCGATGTGGGCGACCCTCAGCGAGAGCATCTTCCGCAATCCCTTCGACGAACGCTTCACCGGAATCATTTTCGGGTTCATGATCGCGATGCCGCAGTTTTTCTATAATCGGAATTTCTATCTGCGCTTCCGGGAGAAAATCGGTCAGGAGTCTCCACAGCTCATCCTCGACGACGCGGATTTGGGCGATATCGAAGAATTCGTCGACGGACACCACTGTGTGAGTGGCGTGGGTCGGGCCCGAGCGAACGAGCGAAGCTCCGCCTTCTGAAAATCAATCCCCTACTAAACAGATGGAATTTTGGATCAAGATCATATTGTTCATGCTGGGAGGAAGCTGCGCCCTGCTCCTTGCCCACACTTATGCCTTCTACCCTTGGTGGACCGTTCGTCGGGCCAAGGGTCGTAGCACCGATCTCCCGCCGCTCACTGCGGATGATACAAATTCCAGTCCTGAAGTCGTCGTGGTGATGGCCGTCTATAATGAGGCAACCTGTCTCGAAGCGACCCTCCGCTCGATCAAGGCGAACACATCCGGGCGAAATTGCCGGATCCTCGCTGGATCCGATGGCTCCACCGATGGCAGTGACGAGATCGGACGCCGTTTGGCGGCGGATTGGCCGGCGCTGGAATATCGGGTTTTCGGCGGACGTCAGGGGAAGATGCGCATCGTCAACGAGTTGATCCGTTCTGTCCGACCCACCCTCTCGGATCCGGACAGCGCGATCCTGGTGATGTGCGATGCAAACATCGTCTGGGGCGGGGAATTGCTCTCGAAGCTGGTGCGCCACTTCGTGCGGCCGGAGATCGGGCAAGTCGGCGCGGCACCGCACGATCCCGCCAAGCGAAGGCCGGGAATCGGCGATCATGAAGACGCTTACATCAACGGTGAGAACCGTCTCAAACACGCGGAGGGCCAACTTTGGGGATGTACCATCGGAGCTTTCGGGGCCTGCCACGCGATGCGGTTTCGACTCTTCGAGCACATCCCGGAGAACTACAGCGACGAGGATTTTTTCCTTTCGATGCATTGTCTTGCCTCCGGCTACGAAACCCACCTCGATCTCGAAGCGCTCTGTTACGAATCCGTCTCAGTTGATATCCGCGAAGAGTTCCGCCGGAAGCGCCGAATCTCCCGGGGAAACTTCCAGAACTTCGCGCACTTTCGCGAACTCCTCACCGCCCGCAGTCCTCGCTTGGGTGAGCGGGCCGGTCCGGCGTTGCGTCCGGGGCTCCTCACCCTCGCTTACGCCTTTTGGTCCCACAAAGGACTGCGCTGGTATGGGCCGCATCTGCTCGTCCTGGGCACGCTCGCTGCATTCGGACTGGCCTTGCTCGACCTGCGCTTCGCTTGGCCGGCCGGGCTGCTCAGCCTTGCTTTCGCCGCGGCGGGAGCCGATGCCCTGCTCTCCCGCCTGGCTCCGTCCGAGTGGAGCTGGCACCTGCGTCCCCTCCGAATCGTGCGCTATTTTTTCAGTATGAACATCGCCCTTTTCCTCGGGTGGTATGATTACATGCGGGGAAGTTGCCAGGGATTCTGGGAGCCAATCCGGCGGGTTGAAGCATCGAAATCCGGAGATCCGATCAAGGTGGTCAACGGATGAACAAAGCAAGGCGCATCCTCGTAGCCCACCCTTGGATGGGGAGAGGCGGGTCGGAGGCCACGGCGATGTGGACTCTGCAAGCGCTGGCGGAAAGCCCGGACGAGTTCGAGGTGACGCTGGTCACCGCATCCGCAGTGGTCTGGGACGAGCTCAATGCCCGGTATGGCACCTCGCTTGATGGGTCCCAAATTCGCGTCATTCGTTCCGGTAGACTCCCCTTCACCAAACGCCCGGACGAACTGGCCTATCTCCAGCGAGCTTACTTTGAACGACATTGTTATACCTTGAGTCGGGACTTTGATCTATGCATCAGCGCCTACAATCCGATCTATTTCCAAAAGCCGGGGATTCAGCTGATCGGTGACTTCAGCTTTTCGGAACCGATGCGCAAGCGGCTGCGCAGTTGGCCCGGACAACCCCGGCTCCATCGGGATTCTTTTCTTCGGCGTCTTTATCTGAGGCTTGTGGGTTGGATCAGAGTCTCCGCCCCACCGCTGGCGGAGCGATGCGATCTCGTGGTGGCCAACTCAGCCTGGACCGCGACTCTGCTTGAAGAATATTTCTGGATTGATCGCGCTCCGGTGCTCTGGCCGCCAGTGGAGCTTGGTGCTTTACCGGAAGAAACAAATCGGGATCCATGGCGTTTCGCTTGCCTCGGTCGGATTTCTCCAGAAAAGGAAATTGAGCGAGTCATCCGCATCCTCGCGGCGGTCCGGAAGCGAGGATACCCGGTGACCCTGGAACTCATCGGGGGATTTGATGAGAGCGCCTATGCGCAGTCGATCCTCGCGCTCGCTTCCGACCATGAGTGGATCAATCAGGCCGGCTACCTCGACGGGGAAGCCAAACGCGCTCTTCTCGCGACCTGTTCGTTTGGGATCCATGCCTGCCGGATGGAAGCATTCGGTATCGCGGTTGCCGAGATGGCAGCTCATGGTTGCGTGGTGGTGATCCCCGATAGCGGCGGAGCCAGGGAGATCGTAACGATGGCGGAACTCCAGTTTGGTTGTGAAACGGAAGCTGTAACGAGAATCGTCGCCCTCTTCCAGAACCCCTCTCGATGCCTGGATCTCCGATCCGGTCTTCAGGTCGGAGTATCCAAAATGGGAGGGTCTCGCTTCTCCGGGGAACTCCTCAAGCTCGTGGCCACCCACCTTGCGACCCCGAACTTGCCAACGGAGCCTTTCCGCCGCACATTTGCGCCGAAATCTCTTGAACCGTCGAGGATGGAAACTCGGTTTTATGAGTGGATAGGGCGCCTCCGCCGTCAGCCAGACAGTCCCATGATCCGCCGCTTCAAGAACATTGCGACGCCTCGCCGGGTCGCCGTTGTGATCGCCCATCCCGACGATGAAGTGTTTTGCTCGGGACTCATTTGCGAGTTGGTTGAGCGAGGTTCCGAAGTCAGCATCGTTTGTCTGACCCGGGGGGAAGGTGGACCGAGCGGTGGGCATCTCCGGGAGGAAGTGGGAAGGATTCGCAGCGAGGAAATGGCGGCGGCAGCGGCGGCCCTGGGCGTGCGGTCAACCCTATTTCTTGGGCAAATCGATCCCGAACCGGTGGCTGGAAAGGTTCTGGCTCCGGCGATCCGGGTGGCTCCATTGAGCGCGCTCCTGAAGCCCCACTTAGCCGATGCCGATCTGGTCATCACCCATGGCAGCAGCGGCGAATACTGGCACCCGGCCCATCGCTTGTTGCATCTGGCGGTGCGTCGTTTCTCCCGGGAGCGAGACGGATCTGCCAAGGTTTGGCTCAGCTTTCTGGCCCGCCATCCCGGCCATCCCATTTCCAAGCTGGTCAATTGGGATGATCCCGCCTATCTCCGGCTCGATGTCAGTCAGCACCATGTCACCCGCGTGGAAGCTCTCGCTCGTTATCATACCCAGGCAGAAGTATTCGAGCGCTTTGGAAGCGGCAGCCTGGAGCAGTTCATCCGCCTGACCGAAATAGAATCCTACGCCTTGATGGGAACCCGCCGACTACAGATCGCGAAAACGACTGATGTAAGCAAACGCCAACGGGATCAGACTGCCGATGCTCGCAAAAAAGATTCCCAAGGCGAAATGATAGGGCACGACCGCCGCTGAACCCAGCAACACGAATCCCGCCAGGGCGGTGGTGCCGATCACGAAGATCCCAAGGGGAGAAACCCGCAGCGATGCCTGGGAGATTTCCCGGTGATCCCGCAACAGATCGAAATAGCGGTAGGCGACCACGGCGATGAAGATCGAGCTGAGCGAGCTGTAAGCTTCCAGCAAGGGCATCGCAAAAAGCGCCTCATAGAAGGCGTGAGCCAGGACGACACCCAAAAAATAGATGAGGGCGTCTTCCCATCCACGTCCCCTCCTTGCGCAACATCGGGCCACTGCCCATCCCACCAAGCCCGTCAAAGAGACGTGCAAACCGTTTGCCGTAAGCAGCCTGGTCCACGGTGTGGCAGTGGCGAAGTTCTCAGAGAAGTCGGTCAGGCTCTCCTGGGTAATAAAACCCAATCCGACCAGTCCGGCGACGATGAGGGCCTCGGCGTTGCTGCGATGACGGGCGGTCCACCAGAGAAACGGGAAGGCCACGAGAAGCTTGATCGTCTCTTCGCGCAGTCCGCTCCCCACGACAAAATGGAGAAACTGGCTGAAGGGGGGATCGGACTCGACGAAGGTCATTCCCCCCGTCCGTTCCTGAAGCATCTGGACAAAGAAAGCGAGCGCGGCCCCGGCCATGCCGACCAGGAATGCCCCCGTCGCCATGGCCAGACGTGGTCGGGAAACATTCCAGAAAGCGAAGAGGATGCCGATCCAAATGAGCGCACCGAAGAACGCGGGGATCGCCGCTGGAGAGACCAGCAACTCCGACTGGTGACGCAGGGTGGCGAGAAGCAACTCGCCATAGAGCCCCGCGTCGGTCAAAGCCGCCCGCAAGGTAGTGGAATCCATGCCGGCGCGATTGGCGGGATCTTGCAGAAACGTCCTCAACGCTGCGCGATCTCCTTCGACCGGAATGAAAGAGGACCCTTCTGTGGTCGGGGGTAGGCCCACCATCGACTCCGTTGCCGCAACCTGCCGGAATAGCGGCACAGCCGAGACCAACCAGGAGGCCAGCACGGAGACCGCGAGGATTGCCAAAGCCGCCCGGATCACAAAAGTCCGGTCGCGAGAGAGCCGGGCTACATTGGCCCGGAAGTTCGATTGCATGGGAGGATCGTAAGACTCAAGATCATAGAGCCGGTTTTCGTCATCGACAAGACTTGCTATCGGTGAGGCAATTTCATACCTTCCGCCCATGACTCCACCATTTCGTTGGCACCGCGCCGCCCTACTTGTCGCATTTTTCGCCGTCCCGCTGACTTCCCTTTTGGCGGATGGTCCGTCGGTCGCACTTAAGCCGCTCTACACTCACCTGAAGATCGAGCGACCCATCTCCGTTCAGATTCCACCGGACGGCACCGGACGCCGTTTCCTGGTTGAGCAGACCGGGCGCATCAAGATTCTTCCGGGCGAGGATTCGTCGGATGAGGCGACGCTCTTTTTTGATCTCACTGGATCCATCGGAGTGGAGAAAGACTTCGAAGAGGGCCTGCTGGGTCTCGCGTTCCACCCGAAGTTCGCGGAGAACGGCCGCTTCTACTTGAGCCTTTCCCGCCAGGGACCCAAGCGTCTCGTTCTCGCCGAATTCCAGGTCTTGAAAGAAAATCCCGCCATGGCTGATGCAGCTTCCGAGCGAGTCCTCCTTGAGATTCAGCAGCCGGATTGGAATCACAATTCCGGCAATCTTTTCTTCGGTCCGCAGGACGGCAAACTCTATCTCTGTGCCGGTGATGGCGGGATGAAAAACGGAGTTTTCATGTTGCCGCAGAAGTTAACCCGCTGGAATGGCAAAGTCCTCCGCATCGACGTTGACGCCCGCACCGGTTCGCTCCCCTACGGCATTCCGGATGACAATCCATTCATTGGGAATCCCATCGCCTGCCCCGAGATTTGGGCCTACGGCCTGCGGAATCCCTGGGGAGCCTCGATCGATTCTGAAACCGGTCTTTTGTATCTCGCCGATGTCGGTCAGGATTTGTGGGAAGAGATCAACATCATCCAGAAAGGCGGCAACTACGGTTGGGAGTATCGCGAGGGTGCCCATGACTTCGCCAACCGCGATGCCTTGATGACCGCGCTGGGGCTGAAGACCGGCTTACCAGAGGGCTTTGAGTCCATCGATCCCATCTTCGAATACTCCCGCGCCGACGGCATCAGTATCACCGGCGGGTATGTCTATCGCGGCGAGGCGATCCCGGCACTCACGGGACACTTTCTCTACGGCGACTGGCGCTTCGGTAACCTTTGGGCCCTGCATTACGATGCGGCGACGGAAAAAGTCGTTGGCAATGTATCGCTCGAAAAGCCAGTGGATCCGAAGACACCCACCGTGCAACCGACCGCGTTTTGTCCTGACGAGAAGGGCGAGCCTTTGGTGCTCGATTGGCGCGGGGCGATCTTTAAGATGGTGCCCAAAGGCTGAGCGCCTGCTGCGTTTTACGGGACCCCTTCGATTTCCGTATCGATGGCGTAGAATCCGGTCCGGGCGGTCAGGTAGAGTGTCTTGCCCACCAGCAGGCAGTTGGCGGGATGCTCCGGTGGCGTGAGGCGGAGAATCTCCTTACCCGCCGGATCATATACCACCAGATCCGCGTCGGTCACATAGACATTGCCGAGACGATCGATGCTCATGCCATCGCAGTTGCTGGCGGCGAACTGGCGCTTGCCACTTAGCTTGCCGGGGCCGTCCACCGTCCAGGCCCAGATCAAATCGGCCGCTTCGTCGGCGACATAAAGCGTCTTCCCGTCTGGCGAGAGGATCACCCCGTTAGGACGGGTGAGATCGTTGATGACCCGGGTGATGGCACCTTTGCTGCTGATGTAATAGACACCTTCCACATCGAGCTCAAGATCGTCGCGCTTCCCATAGACCGGATCGGTGAAGTAGAGCCCGCCGCGTCCATCGGGAACGACATCATTGGGACTGTTGAACTTTTTGCCTTCGAAGGTCTCGGCCAGCACCGTCACCTCGCCGCTCGCATCGGTTCGAGTAACCCGGCGGGCACCACCCTCACAGGCGATCAAGGCCCCTGCGGGTGTCACGAAAAGTCCATTCGCCTTGCCCGTTTGCTCGCGATAGACCGTGATCTCGCCGTTGCTCGGATCATAACGGTGGGTGCGTTCGTTGGGGATGTCGTTGAATAAAATACTGCCGTCGCGGGCGAGCGCTGGACCTTCAGTGAACTTGTATCCTTCGCCGAGTTTGCGAAACGTGCCATCCGGGGAGATCACGATTTCCGTGACAGCCGGCGCGTCTGGTGTCGGGGTGCGGTAGGTGGTATCAGGAGCCAGTTCCTGGACCCTCACGTTGCGATAACGCACCTGTAGGGTTTCCTCCTTCTTTCCGATGCCGTGGACTTGCAAAGCGATGAAGCCACTCGCGGTCACGTCATCCGTCAAATCGGCGGCGGGCACTCCGTTGAGAAAGGTGCGGATGTGATCTCCGATGGCCTCGACCCGGATCTGGTTCCACTCGCCCTGACGGAATGCATAACGAGCCGCCACGTTGTCCGAATGATCGTCGAGCCAGCCGCGCCGTTGTTCATCGTAGATGCCTGCCGTCCATCCGCGATCCGAGGGATCGATCTCCACTTGATAGCCATGGACGACTCCGTCTTTGTATTCCGGATTGCTTTCCGAGCGAATCTGGACGCCGCAATTGAGGGCCGAATCGATCAGAAATTCCACTTCGAGGATGAAGTTCGCGTAGTCCTTCGGCGTGCAGAGGAAAGAGTTTGGCGTGTTCGGAACCGTCGTCCCGACGATGGCGCCATCCTCGACCGTGTAGATGGCCTTCCCCCCGCGCTGCACCCAGCCGTCAATCGTTTTCCCGTCGAAGAGATCGACCCAAGTGCCGGGTTCTTCGGCATGAAGAGTCGCGCAGGTCAGGATGATGAATGGGAGGAAACGCAGAGCTAGCAGCCTGTCGGACCTAGAACGTCTGAGCGAGGGAATGGGGGTTCGAGTCAGAAATTTCATGAGTTTGAGGAGTTTGTGTGAACACAAATGACGAAAACGAGGGGAAATTCGGGCCAAATCCCCGATTTCCGCAGCCGGGCGGGATAAGTCCGACAGGCTGCTTGGATGGGGGAAGACATGGAGATCGGGGGTATTCGCCGAGATCGTGACGGTTAGACCCCGCTTTGGCAAGTCATGAATCGCTCGTGCATCATCGTTTTACCATGTACGACCCGGCCAGGGCCTCCGCAACTTTGTAATTTACATAAGTAGGTATGGAGATCTCCATCACCACGGCCGAAGCAGCCCGCCACTCGGGGCTTGATTCTCGACACCTCGGCAATCATAGCCTGGGAACGTTCCTTGTCGGAAGGATGCGAAACGGACTTCGGAGATGGCGAAAAGATCGCCGTCCCGCGATTCTTATCGGCCGAAGCCTAGAGCGGGGTCCGACTTCATGATTCTCCCACTCGGGCTGCACCACGACGGGCCCGGCTAGAGGCAATTCGCAGGGTGATCGAGGTGAGAGCATTCACCTCGGAGATTGCGGAGCAGGCGGACACCGTATCTGCCCCGGTGTTGCGTGCGATGGATTGCCACCCGAAGCTCGCGCCGATTTACTCAAGTGATCAGGAAATCTTCGTGAAAGAGCTTCTCCTCAGTGTCGAGCCGGATTCCTTTTCCGAAAGCGGCGGCCGCATTGCCGCAAGACCGCCATTGCCATTTGGAGCTGCTTTGGTTAGGAATGTTGCCTATGCACTCCCCCGGTCCTTTTTCCCGCGCCCAACGAATCCTTGGTCCCTTCACGCTTCTGGGCCTGACGGTTCTGATGATTGGGAGATTTGCCTTGGCGGAGGACGAAGGATTCATACCCATTTTCGATGGCACCACTCTCCAAGGTTGGGAGGGAGATGCCGCCCTCTGGCGGATTGAAGACGGCGCCATCGTCGGGGAGACGAAAGCCGAGGCTCCGGTCGCGGCGAATCAGTTTCTCATTTGGAGCGACGGTGAGGCGGATGACTTCGAATTGAAAGCGGAGTTCAAAATCGATGGCGGCAACTCCGGGATCCAGATCCGCAGTTTCCGCATTCCCGAAGAGGGGCCCCATCGCGTGGGTGGTTACCAGGCGGACTTCGACGCGGCCAATGCCTGGTCCGGCACTTGTTATGGCGAAAAGTTTCGCGGGATCCTTGCCAAACGCGGCGAGGTTGCGACGATTGGAGAGGATGGCAAACCGATCGTGCAATCTATTCTCGGCAACACTGAAGATCTTGCCGCGAGCATCCGAACGGGGGATTGGAATGAATACCATATCGTGGCCCGGGGTCCGGTGATCACCTTGTCGATCAATGGGCAAAAAATGTCCGAGATCACCGACGAGGACCTCGACACCCGCCGCCGCAGTGGTTTGATCGCCTTCCAACTTCACAAGGGCGATCCGATGAAGGTCGCCTTCCGCAACATCCGGCTGAAGCGACTCCCTCTCGACAAGGTCGCCAAGATCGTTTTCGTCGCCGGCAAGCCGAGCCACGGACCGCGCCAACATGAGCACAATGCCGGTTGTCTCCTGCTCGCTGGTCTGCTTAATACCCATCACGCGGACAAGGTTCTGGCGACAGTCTATCGCAACGGCTGGCCCTCGGACCCAACCGCCTTCGACGCGGCGGATGCGGTGGTGATCTATTCCGACGGAGGCAAGGGACACCCAGCCTACTACCACCTCGACGACCTCGCCCGACTCCGCGCTGCCGGGGTGGGTCTCGGGGCGATTCATTATGCCGTGGAGATGGAGCCCGGGGAGAGCAATGACGCGCTGATCGCCAGCATCGGCGGCGCCTTCGAGGTGAATTATTCGGTCAATCCCCACTGGATCGCCTCCTTCAAAGCCTACCCGCAGCACCCCGTCGCGTCCGGGCTGTCCTCGTTCGAGATCAATGATGAATGGTATTTTAATATGCGTTTCACCGATCCATCCGAGCGTCTCGTCCCCATCCTTTCCGCCGTGCCTACGCCCGATACGATGAGCCGAGGCGATGGAAATCACTCCGGCAATCCGGAAGTCCGGAAAATGGTCGCAGATGGTTTGCCGCAGCACCTTTGCTGGACCTACCGAACGGAGAGCGGCTCGCGCGGCTTCGGATTCACTGGAGGGCACTACCACGACAACTGGGCCAGCGACCCCTTCCGGATGACGGCACTCAACGCGATTTGTTGGATCGCCGGAGTGGAGATCCCGTCCGCCGGCATCGTCACTCCCACACCCGAGACAGCAGCGCTGGATGCGAACCTGGATCCGAAACAGCCGAAACCCGCCAAACCCGCCCCAAAACCAAAACCTTGACCTCACCGAAAAAAACCGGCACCATCGCCTCGGAAAACCCTAACTTTGATCCGAACCAACCCTATCCCATGTCAGACCCAAGCCTCTCCACTCAGCCAGACACGAACAAACTCCAGACCCGCCGCGGCTTTCTCGCCGGCGCGGCTTCCGCTGGGGTCGTCGCCGCGATCCTTCCCGTCGAACTTTCTGCTCAGGTGGCCGGAAGCGACTCCATGAAAATCGGAATGATCGGCATGGGTGGACGCGGTTCGGGCGCGATCATTCAGAACCTCACCTCCAGCGACAGCTCTCGTCTCGTCGCCGTGGCCGAAGCCTTCCAGGACAAGCTCGACGGCACCGGCCCCCGGGCCTCAGGATTGCCCAAGATTCAGGCCCAACTTGAGAAGGAGGGCAAAGGCTCCCAGATCGACGTGCCGAAAAGCCGGCAGTATGTCGGCTTCGACGCCTATAAGGGCGTGATCGACGAGTGTGATCTCGTGGTCATCGCGACACCTCCCGGCTTCCGCCCGATCCACTTTGAATATGCCGTCGCCCAGGGCAAACACGTCTTCATGGAGAAACCGGTCTGCGTTGATGCTCACGGTTTCAATAAGGTGATCGAAGCCGCCAAGATCGCCGATCAGAAGAATCTCAAGGTTGTCGTCGGTCTCCAACGCCACTATCAGAATGTCTATCTCGAGGCCTTCAAGAAGATCCACGAGGAAAAAATGATCGGCGAGATCATCAGCGCCCAAGGCTGGTGGAATGGCACCCGCCCCTGGATCGTCGCCCGCGAACCCGGTTGGACCGAGATGGAGTATCAGATGCGCAACTGGTATCACTTCAACTGGCTTTGCGGCGACCACATCTCTGAACAGCACGTCCACAACATCGACGTGGTGAACTGGTTCATCAGCGGTGACTCGAAAATGGGCGGTCACCCCGTCTCCGCACAAGGCATGGGTGGACGCGCCGGAACCGAGCCCGCTTCGGTCGGTGAGATTTTCGATCACCACTATGTCGAATTCCGTTACGCCCAGGAGGGCGGTGGTCAGGTCTTCAACAGCCAGTGCCGTCACATCGAAAGCACGTGGAAACAGATCGCTGAAGAGATCCACGGATCCGAGGGGGTCATCCATCTCGCCGATGGCAAAATCACCGACCGCAAAGGTGCCTCGAAGTGGCAATACCGCGCACCGAAGAGCGGCGATCCGAACCCCTATCAAGTCGAGCACGACGAACTCTACAAGGCGATCCGCGAGGACCTCCCTCTCAACAACGCTTACTACGGTGCCAACTCTTCCTTCACCAGCGTGCTGGGACGTCTCGCGACTTACAGCGGTCAGGAAGTGAAATGGGATGACGCGGTCAAGTCGGACTTCAGCATCATGCCGAAGGACTTCGACATGAACGCGGAGACTCCCACGAAGCCCGGTGCGGATGGCAATTACGAAATCGCCATCCCCGGTAAGTGGAAGCTGCCTTGGGCGTGAGTCTGAGAGACGGCAAGTATGACGCTGGTCGGGGTGGTCAGGCCATTGACCGCCCTGTTTCCCGGCGCATACTAGGTCCATGCCTCTGCCACCCCCGCTGGGTAGTCCCTCCCGGCCGCGTTATCTGCTGGGGCGGCTGGTCCGTCTTACCTTGCGCTACCGCTGGAGTTGCCTCGGTCTGATCCTGCTGAATTTCGGTCTGTTGGCCTTGGGATTGACGGCGCTGAGCGGGGTCGGTCTGGCGATCGATTATCTGCGGGCCGAGCTCGATCCGGGAGCCACGGTGTTTCGTTTTCCCTTTGGCTGGAGCCCTCCTGCGGGGTGGGGATCGTCAGCCATCCTGTGGTTATTCGGAGGTCTCATCTTCGGGTCTGCGGCCTTGCGGGCGGTCCTTTCCCATCTTGCCGCAGTCACGACGAACCGGCTCGGCCAGGGCAAAATCGTGGTCGAGCTGCGCTCCGCTTTGTATGCCAAAATGCAGCGGATGAGTTTCCGCTTCTTCGATGCGAATGCGACCGGCTCGCTCATCAACCGGGTGACCGGCGACACCCAATCCGTTCGCCTTTTCATCGACGGGGTGGTCGTGCAAAGCCTCAGCGTGGTCCTGGCGACCGGGATTTATCTCGCGTTTCTCGTGCGCATCCACGTTGGACTGGCTTTTGCTTGCCTGGCTTTTCTGCCGCTCCTTTGGGTCATCGTGATTCTCTTCGCCCGCTGGCTTCGACGGGACTACGAAGAGGGTCGGAAAAAGGTCGATTCGCTCGTGCTCACTTTTGAAGAGCTGATTCGCGGCATGGGGGTGGTGACGAGCTTCGGTTTGCAGGAGTGGGCGGAGCGGCGCTTTCTTGATGCCAACGCGGCGGTGCGGCAGCAGAAGCAGGGGGTCTTCCGCAAGCTCACCATTCTGTTCCCCTTGGTCTCGCTTCTCAACCAATTGAGCATGGCGGTTTTGCTCGGTTACGGAGGCTGGCTGGCGATCCGGGGGGAATTGCCTTTGGGAACGGGCTTGATCCTTTTCGCGGGTATCCTGCAACAATTGGCCGCCCAAGTGAACGTCGTCAGTAGTGTTGCCGACAGTTTGCAACAGACCCTGACCGGGGCGGATCGAGTCTATGAGATTCTCGAGGCCACTCCCGAAATCACGGACCGCCCCGGGGCGGTGCCCTTGGCCGAAGCGCGAGGCCACGTGGTGTTCGAGGACGTATCCTTCCGATTTCAACCGCAGGACACGGTGCTGCAAAAACTGTCACTGACGATTCCGGCCGGAGAACGGATCGCCATTGTCGGACCGACCGGAGCGGGCAAAACGGCTTTGATCCAACTCATCCCGCGATTCTACGATCCCGACGAGGGGCGGGTCACGCTCGATGGGCGCGACCTGCGCGACTGGCGGCTCGACGATGTGCGGCGACAGGTCGGGTTGGTCTTTCAGGAGAGTTTCCTGTTCAGCGCCAGCGTGGCAGCGAACATCGCCTTCGGCAATCCTGAGGCCGGGCGCGAAGCGGTCGAGCGCGCTGCGAAGCTCGCGGCGGCTCACGAATTCATCGAGCATCTCCCCAATGGATATGACACTCTTTTGCACGAAAATGGGGCCAATCTTTCGGGAGGTCAGCGGCAGCGTCTCGCGCTGGCCCGAGCGATCTTGCTCGATCCGGCGATTTTGATTCTCGACGATCCGACGGCGGCGGTGGATCCCGGAACCGAGCATGAGATCCTCGCGGCGATGGATCAGGTCATGGCGGGGCGGACGACATTCATCGTGGCTCATCGGCTCAGCACCGTGCGCCGGGCGGATCGCATTGTGGTGCTGGATCGCGGATCCATCGTGGCAGTTGGGACGCACGAAGAGTTGGCCAAACAACCGGGATACTATCGCGATGCGGTGTTGGCGGAGCGAGGGCAATCAGGAGAAGGAAATCAAGCCAAGGAGGGGGCGGGATGAGTCAGTCTGATCCACCAAAAAAAGGCCCCAAAGTCGCCGGTATCGTTGATCGCGAGATTCTTGAGGGGATCCGTCGGGAGCGCGGCGATGAAGATGCGCGGGCCCAGGCGCCGCTGTCATTTCGACTGATCCGACGCTTGTTTGGATTCACCCGACCTTATCGGGGAAAAATGATCGGCTTGTCGGTGACGGTGCTGGCGCGGGCCATCCAGATGCCCTTGCTCGCCTGGGGCGCGGGGACGATCATCAACGGACCGATCGCCCGGGGTGATCATAAGGCCTTGGCTTGGTCCGTGGCAGCCTTTGTCGGCTTCGCGCTTCTCACGGAATTGACTTTTCGTTATCGGATCAAATGGGCGCTGGAAATCGGTGAGTCCGTCATTCACGATCTGCGGGCGGCGATGTTCCGGCATTGGCTGGGTCTGACGATGGGCTACTTCCAGCGGCAACCGGTCGGACGACTCATCAGCCGCCTGACCGGCGATGCAGAGAATGTGCGGGTGGGGGTGCAGAACGTGCTTTTCGTCAGCCTCGTGCAGGGCGGGCAAATGCTCGGCTGTGCGATTCTGATGGCGATCGAAGATTGGCGCTTGTTCCTGACGGTATTGGGAATGGCACCGGCGGTGTGGCTGATGGATCGCTTTTTCCGCAAGCGCCTCAGCGAGGCCTACCGGCAACAGAGTGACAGCTACAGCCGCATCACTGCAACCATGGCGGAGAGTGTCACCGGCATCCGGGTGACGCAAAGCTTCAGCCGGGAGGGGGTCAACGCTACCCACTTCCGCGCTCTCGTCGAGGACCACGCCAGCTACAACATGGTGGCGGCCCGCACCAGCGGAACCTTCCTGCCCCTGCTTGAATTGAACGGACAGCTCTTCCTCGCCCTGCTGGTGGTGATCGGCGGGTCGCATGTGCTCGCCCCGAACGATCCGATGCCGATCGGTAGCTTGATCCAATTCTTCTTCCTGGCCGGACTCTTTTTCAGCCCGATCACCGTCTTAGGAAATATGCTGAACGAAGCGCTCACCGCCATGGCCGGGGCGGAGCGGGTCTTCTCAGTGCTCGATACAACCCCTGATTGGCAAGACTCGCCGATGCCGGTAACGCCATCCGAACTGCGAGGGCAGGTCGAGATGCGCGAGGTGGTCTTTGCCTACCAGCCGGATCGGCCGGTGCTGCACGGGATCAGCTTTCGCGCTGAAGCGGGGCAATGCATCGCGCTGGTCGGAGCCACCGGCAGCGGCAAAAGCACGGTGGCAGGACTGATCGCGAAATTTTTTGTTCCGCAATCCGGGGCGGTCTTGCTCGATGGAGTGGATACCCGCGATCTGGCCAGTCCCTGGTTGCACCAGCATCTCGGCATCGTGCCGCAGCAGAATTATCTCTTTGCCGGAAGCATTCTTGAGAACATCCGCCTCGTGCGCCCCCGGGCGAGCCGCGAGGCCGTGGAGGAGGCCCTCCGCCGACTCGATTGTCTCGAAATGATGGAGGCCATTCCCCAGGGACTCGATGCCGAAGTCGGGGCGGGAGGAGCAAGCCTTTCTCTCGGACAGCGCCAGTTGATCTGCTTCGCGCGGGCGCTCATCGCCGATCCCAAGATTCTGATCCTCGATGAGGCGACCAGTGCGATCGATCCGCTCACCGAAGAGCGCACCCAGCGGGCCATGCGCCTGCTCATGCAGGGGCGCACGAGTTTTGTGCTGGCGCACCGGCTCAGCACTTTGCGGCATGCCGATCAGGTGATCGTGTTGGAGCAAGGACGCATCATCGAGCGGGGAACACCCGATCAACTGATCGCCTCCGGCGGATCTTTCGCCAAACAGTGGGAACTGGCCAGCCGCTGAAGGCAGCAGGGTTCGAGGCCAGGCAAGCGGCGGGGCGCCGCTTCTACGTTACTTCGCGGATAACGAGGCGAGCGACTCGGAGACGGAGAGAAGTTCGCCGCTGCTTTTCACATTGCCTTCGACCTCGGTCAGACCATTTCGATAATCTTCGGATTGATCCAAGAGATCGAGGTGGGCGGCTCGCAGGTGATAGTGCGGGATGTTCGGATAGATGTGATGGATCAGATGATAGTCGTTGCCGAAGGGGAGCAGCGCCCAGCGCGTGAAGGGGTCGGCGTGGATGATCCGGGAATTGTCGATTGTCCCGGTCCCGAGATTGGCGTGCTGATAGACCTCCCGCAGCAGCATGAGATAAGGCAGCACATAAAGGAGGGGGAAGAGCCAGAACCAGAAGTAGTAAAAACCGAAGTGGAAATCGAAATACTCCCGCACCCAGGTGGCCCCGATCAGAATGGTCGCCCCGAAGGTGAGCCGCAGGGCGGCGGAGAGGCGTTTGTTGTAGTTGATTTTTCCACCGGAGCGCTGCAGCACCGAATCAGGGATGAGCATCACCCCGCCAAGTCCCACCACCAAGTGGAAGAGCAGAGGCAGCCCGATCATGATGACCGGCTCGTTGATATGCTTGGCCCAGGTCAGGACTCCAAACAAGGCAATGATGTAAAGCACTCCGACGAAGCCGGGGTTGATCCGCTCCCGCAGCGGCGGCTTGATCGCGGGTTCTTCGGCCGACGCACGCTTCGGCCCGACTACTAAAACCTTGAAGATGTCCACCAAGTTGCCCAACACAAAGGGCGGCCAGAAAAAGAGCGCATAGTAACGGAAGATCGAGGAGGGCCGCTTCATCGGGAAGCTTTTGAAGAGCGCCTCCGCCCGGTCGCTGCTGAGATTGGGATCTTTGCCCGCCTCGTTGGGGTGGAGGTGATGTCCCAAATGCTTGCGACGATAGTTGGTGAGATTTGACCAAATCGGAAAGAAGCAGAGCACGTCGGCGAGCAAGTCATTCCATTTGCGGTCCTTGGCCAGCAAGTAGTGGGAGGACTCATGTCCGAGTAGGGCGATCCGGTGAATCAGGATGCCGGAGATGATCACCCCATACACCGAAATCGGGAAAAATGCCCACTGGGGAATGCCCCAAGCCACCGCATTTTCAAAAAGGGCGACTACCATGGCGAAATGCAAAAGCATCGCCGTGTGCTCGGCCAGCACATGGAACAGGTTGCGGCCGGGAATGAGGGTGGTCCACTTCCTCACGCTCGCTGCATTGAACAATATCGCGGATTGATTCACGGGCTTCGTTTTACGCTCTGTGATGATTGCAGCCATAGCGAAATAATTCAAGTGATGCGGTCTGTTATTTTTATCTCTTAAAATTACGAGAAATCAAGAAATATAAATCGATGACGCGTCGAACAAACTCGCTTTTGGGACGCTCGGGTTGCCCTTTTTCTTAGAATTTCGTCACAAGGATTCCAACATCCCCTGGATATACCCTACCGCCCAGAGTCGGCCCAGCATATGATATCCCGGCGTTTCATTGCTCTCGCCCGCGAGGGTTGGCACATGGTCGGGCCGAATCGGGCAGTCGAGTCCCGCCTCCCGGTAGGCTCTCAAGCAGGCCGGCATGTCGGTTTTCCCCTGATCCTGAAACGTTTCCCGGAAATTGGGCACACTCCCGATCACATCTCGGAAGTGCACGAAGGTGATGTGCGGGGCCAGCCGCCGAATCAATGACGGAATGTCATACTCCGCCGCTGCCGAGGCAAATGACCCCTGGCAGAAGCAAATGCCGTTGCTCGGAGAATCAACCATAGCGACCATACGTTCGAAGGCCTCCGGGCTGTGGAGGATGCGTTCTTGTCCGTGGAGCGCGCCGATTGGAGGATCGTCGGGATGCATCGCCAACTTTACCCCGGCCTCCTCGGCGACGGGAATCACGGCATTGAGAAAATACTCCAGATTGTCCCAAAGCCGCGCGGCAGGAGTGGGAGTTTCATTTCGAAAGTCGAAGCCGGTCACGCTGCGGAAGTTCGCCGGATCGCGCATGTCGAAAGCGCTGACGAGGGCTCCGCCTCGATCCGGGAAGGCAAGATCCGTTCGTTGCCAGTCGTCGTCCGGCATCCAACTGTAACAAAGCACCCGCACTCCGGCTTCGCCCATGTTCCGAATCAGAGTGATGAAGTCGGCGATCTGCTGATCCCGTTGCGAAACGCCATGGATGAAGTCGAGGGTGGGGACGTGGCGCTCGATCACGCTGAGTCGCATGCCCCAGGATTCGACACGTCGTTTGGTTTCCATCAAATCCGCGAGCACCAGACCTGGATAGACCGCGACAATGTCCGTCACCCCGATCTGGGCGGCGAGCTGGAGGTGATGATCGGAGCAAGGAGTGAGGAGTAGGGAGATACGCATAGGAGGATTGTCCTCCTCACGCTACACAGCAAATGGGTCGGCGAATCAAGCCAAGAGTTCGTCACTCGTCCATAGTGGCGCGATTAGCCGATGCCCGCTTGCGTTCCTTCCGCCACGGGTTTGAGTGAACCTTCCCCCGAACTATGACAGAACTTCTCGCCACCTACGTGCATCATCTCGATCCCTTCGCGATCCAGTTTACCGAGACCTTCGGAGTGCGCTGGTATGGATTGGCCTACGTGGCGGGCTTCTTCGCGGCGTTTTTATTGATCCGCTGGTTCGTCAGCCTCGGGCTGAGTGAGCTAAAAAAAGAGCAGGTGGCAGATTTTATCACCATCGGGGCGATCCTCGGGGTCATGGTGGGAGGTCGGCTCGGGTATATGTTCCTGTATAACTGGGACGAGTTCGCCGCGAAGCCCCTCTCGTTCTTCAACTTCCTCGGAGGTGGTATGGCGAGTCACGGAGGTATCGCCGGACTGGCCTTCGCGACCTGGGTCTATGCGCGCTATACCAAAAAATCCTGGCTCGGACTGGGGGACAATTTGGTCGTGGCCACCCCGCTCGGACTGTTCTTCGGCAGACTTGCGAATTTCGTGAATGGGGAACTTTACGGTCGGGCGACCACGCATCCCTGGGCGATGAAGTTTCCCGGCGAACTTTCCGAAACGGTCGCGGAGGGTGCCCAGCGCTATTGGAAATTCCCCACTTCGCAACTGGTTGATTTGGCGCATCGCGCAGGTGAGTCCGCTCCGGCGCTCGCCGCGCAGGTGGACGCGACGGTGTCTGCCGCCGCCACCACGGGACAGGACCCGCACCGGGGCATCGTCGAACTGGTCGATGCCGCTTCTCAGGCCTCACCAGCCTTCCGCACGCTGCTCGGTGAAATTCTGACTCCCCGGCATCCTTCGCAACTCTACGAAGCAGCGGTGGAGGGGCTGTTGCTTTTCGCGATTCTGCTGACAGTGCGCCTGCGCTGGCGGAATCTCGCTCCCGGCGTGCTGACCGGCCTGTTTTTTATCCTGTATGCGGTCGGACGCATCGTTGTGGAGAACTTGCGGGAACCCGACTCAGAAATGATTGCCGGAATGACCCGCGGGCAGTTCTATTCGCTTTTCATGATCCTCGCCGGATTCGGTTTTATTGGATATGGAGTTTGGTCGCAGCGGCGAAAGCGGGCGGTGACTTGATTCGAGTCAGGTCGCCCCAAGGGAGGTCATTTCAAGTCCACCTGCCCACTCGAAATCCGGTGGGAAGATCCATTCGGCGGTGACCAGACCTTCACGCGCGTCTGGGGCGTCCTGGGATAGGCATTCTGCACGATTTCCGGTGGATCCCTTGCCGCAAACTGCACGCAATGTGGTTTTTGTGGTTCTGGGTAGTAAGTCAAGCAGTGACGCAACCCGTTGACGATCAATGCGAAATTTCCTTCGCGGCACGAATGGCTGAGATTCTGCGCATTTGGGCAGGGACGTTACAACCAACGAAAGAAATCCGATGAAAAGAATCCTCATATTGGCCCTGATGGCCGCACTCACGCCGGTAATGGCATCCTCCAAAGAGAAAGAAAACTCCAAGAAGAACGACCCGGAGCCAAGAGGTGCTGAATCAGCTCCCGCTGCTGTTCAGGAAGCAAGAAAAACGATGCCCGATCTCCGTGAAGGGCAACCATCAGAGGCGAGGAGGGAACAAGCTCCCCAACAAAGTGAAGCTCCCCAACAACGGGAAGCTCCTCAAAAAAGTGAAGCTCCTCAAAAAAGTGAAGCTCCCCAAGAACGGGAAAAAGGCCGGGCTGAATCCGACCCCCGGTCCGACCGTCCGGTCGAAGCACCCCAGGTGAGTCCTGAGCGAAGGGAGCCCACCCGGAACCAAGAGCGGGTTGACCCCAGCCGCCCCCAAGGAGGAATGACGGCACAAGAAACCCTTGATCGTGCGAACGAGGCGGCGCAGGCCAGAGTGGAAACCGAGAAGCGGTCTCGTGAATCGAAGGAACGACCAGAGGCAACTACAAATCGACCTGAAACGACTCCAGATGCGAATATGCCGCGACCCGCTCCCGCAGCGGAAGCGAATGTCCGAGTCGAGACAGAAACCCCCAAAGCGGATCCAGCAGTTCCGGCGCCTATGGCCCGTCCGACGGAGAATGCAGAGGTGAGCCCACCGGTGAATCCGGCCGTCCCGGCTCCCACGACCCGCCCGGAAGAGAGCAGAAAGAGAGTTGCCAAGGACAACGAGACAGCGGAATCGATTCCCCCGGTTGCGGCCCCGATGACGGCTCGGACCGAAACGGTGCAAACGCCGGAAACCGCAGAGAAAGCGGTCGATCCCGCCGCCCGTGGTGCCGCAGAAAAGATCAAAAAAGAGAGAACCGAGGCTTTCTCCAAAGCCGAACCGGAAACGAAACGTGTGCTGGAAGATCTCGGCCGACGTGACCGCGATGAAGACAGAAAGCGGGCCGGTAATATCAAGGACGACAAAGATGCAGAGACTTTGGTCTATTCCATCCTCGGCGGAGCTGCTGCTGGCGCGATCGCTGGTAGTTTGGCGTCACGAGATCGGGATCGTTGGGACGAGAACGGACGGTATCACCGCCTCCCTGCAGATCAGGTAGGTCGAGGACCGCGGGATCGCGACCAATCTGTGAACTTTCTCGTGCAACGGTTCCAGGGGAATGCCCAGTGGAACGAAGCGCCTGCCGCATGGCGGAATCATGATCGCTACGACGACCGAGGCCACAACCATCATCAACCCTACTACTTCAATGGAAACCGTCGGGTCGTTTACTTCTACTCCTACCAGAGCATTCCCCCGATCCTTTTGGCTTGGAACCAACTCCATCACATCGAAGTAAGCACGGTACGGGAAAGTCCTTATCGGATCAGTGATGCCGACCCCGGATATTACCAGAACGTGCCTCAGGCCTATCGAAGCGAAGACGCCTACGCCCTATCCTACGAGGTTGACCCGGATTCAGCGGTGATCCTGGATGACATTCTCTTCGGGCAGGGGTCCACCAATTTTGCAGACGCCTACTCCTATGACCTTGTAGTTGACCTCGCAGATGCGATGAATTCCAGCGGTGTGCGGAGTGATCGATTCATCGTCGAAGGCCATGCTTCGTCGGAAGGCGACTACGGCCAAAATCTTCAGCTGTCCCAGGAACGAGCGGAGCGCATCGCTCGCGATCTCGTAAGCATGGGAGTGGCCCCAGATCGAATCGTGCCGGTAGGATACGGAGAGACCGAAGCACGCTACGCAGAAAACGCTCCCGAGAGTGAGAGATCCCTTGATCGACGGGTCATGGTATTCCGCATGAAGGAGTAAAGTTCTTTCACAGGAAACACCCCCACAGAAACCTTCCGATCCGCAACCAAAGGCGGACGGGAGGTCTCTTCATTTGAAGATTGAGGGGCTCGATGATCCGGAAAATCTGCGGTAGAGCCGAGCGGCCTTCAGTAGGAAGAGGGGATTGAGATTTGCCCGAAATTTCGTGCGTAACGCACGGATTGGAAATGCGAAAGGACTCGAAAAGTCGTCTGATCGCCGGTGAATTCAGGCTTCAGACCCTTCGTTACATCCTGATTGTGAGTGGATTAGGTTGTTCCGTGGCTTGTGTTGGGCAGCTGCTGGCACAGTTAAAGCGAAAGGAGAATGGTATGACAACACCATTCCAATATCAGCGAGTCTTCTCGCCCGCGCTCGTCCTGACAGTCGTTTCGTCAGTCGGCCTTCTGCTGCTCACGACAGGTGACTCCATTGGGCAGGTCAGGATCGAAGGAGGTCCGGGCCCGATTCAGATGTCAGACAACGACGGACGACCCGAGGCTGCAGTTCCCGGTGGTAGTCATGGTAGATCCTCGTTTCGACTTGAGACGAGGATTGCCCCTGATGCGATCTTGGCCCCGACACCACTGCCGAGGCAGACAATCATCGTGGATTCGACCGTTGACTTGAGGGATATCACAGAGGTCAGAGCGATCCAGCCCGTCGCGCCAGAGGACGAAGCCTCAACAGCGAAACGAAAGTCTGAACTGAGAAGGTCTTTGAAAATTGCCGATTCGGGCACTGGGGCGATTTTCTCTTTCTTCACTGAGAATCTTTTCGAAGAAGACTTGCCTCTCGTTACGTCAGTCGCGACTGCGCAACTCCAAGAAGCCGCTGAATTCATCGAGCTTTCTGAAGCGCAACGTGTGACGATCACGTATTACTTCGTGCCCGACGATCACAGCGAAAAACTCGCCCAGGAACGCTCCTTGGGACTGGTCGAGTGGATGAAAACACGAGGAGGGCTTAGCGAGGTTGCATTCGACGTCAACAATCCGGCAACCGTAACTGAACCAACTCCCACCGAGGGTGATGGCAATTCGGGCACGACAAGTCTTCGCAACCAGGTGGAATTTGTGATCGAATACCGCGCGGCTTCTTGAGCTTGCCCCTGCGGGACGACAGACTCTGATCCCACTTTAAGGGGATCGGAGTTTTGTCTTTTTTGGAAGAGGGGACCAAAGCGGATCTTAGCCCCTCCCAGAAAAGCAACCTGTTTGCAATCACCGGGGGCGCATATATTTCTTCTCCGCGTAGGAGCGCTTCTTCGCATTGCGACCGCTGTAGGGGTATCCGGCGCGCTCGCGGGCATAGATACCGTTGCCCTCGCGGGAGCAACTTGTGCTGAGCAGCCCGGTGGAGGAGAGAAGGGCGGAGATGATGATCAATGCTAGGGTTCTCATGCCCGTAGCATAGAAAATCACAAACTTCGTGGCAAGCAGATTCCCTCGCGATTTCGGTCACCATGCCTCCGGTGGATATGCTCCTGGGCCTGCGGGTCAACTGGCGCGCGAGCACCCCGCGTTCCGACTTACCCCTCCGACATGCTCGCCTCGACGACGTTCTCAGCAAAGCTCTGATAGGCCCAGCCGATCTGCTTGGCCATGGTATCGGGGAAGACATGGAATGAGCCGGTCCGGATGGCTTCGATGAGGGCCTCTCCGACGAGCGAGGCCTGCGGCGGTCCCCATATCGGTGGCGATTGGTCCGTGGTGGAGGAAGGATTCGAGGAGGGCTTTGCCGATGCCACGGTTGGCTCCGGTGATCAGGACAACCTTGTTTTCGATTTCGAGACTCATGATGTTTGAAGTTGGTTTGGGATGGCTGCTAAATGATCCCCCAAATGGGTATTGCGTAACCTTGACGGCGGCGAGGGATTTGCCTTACGGACGAGGCGCTTCGCCTTTGACCCTATCGTGCGCCGGTGCTAGGTTCCGCGCTTTCCATGAGCCAAGAAGAACCCTCCGCCAGCTACAAGAGCACCCTACTGCTGCCCGAGACAGATTTCCCGATGCGAGCCGATCTCGTGACCCGGGAACCGGTTCGTCTGGAGCGTTGGGAGAAAGAAGGTGTTTACGAGGAGGTGATCCGGCGTCGCAAGGCGGCGGGTGCGAAGAAATACGTGCTCCACGACGGGCCGCCTTTTGCCAACGGAGATGTCCACATGGGGACCGCGCTGAACAAGGTGCTCAAGGATCTCGTGCTCAAAAGCAAATCCATGGCCGGTTTCGAGTGCCCCTACGTGCCGGGTTGGGATTGTCACGGCTTGCCGATTGAATTCAAAGTGGTCAAGGAATCCAAAGGCCTCGATCCCCCGGAGATCCGTCGTCGTTCCGAGGCCTTCGCCCGTGAGTTCATCGACATTCAGCGGAAGTCCTTCCGTCGCCTCGGCGTCTTCGGCGATTGGGATCATCCCTACTTAACCCTCGCGCCGGAATACGAGGCCGACATCATCCGCGTCTTTGCGACGCTGGTGGACAAGGGCCTCGTTTATCAAAGCCAGAAGCCGGTGCAATGGAGCTACGGAGCCCAGACCGCGCTCGCCGAAGCCGAGGTGGAATATCAGGACGTCAAGGATCTGGCGGTGTTCGTGAAGTTTCCGCTGGTGACCGGGGAGCTCGCAGCCAAGAGTTCGATGGTGATCTGGACGACCACGCCGTGGACGCTCCCGGCGAACTTGGGCATCGCGGTGCATCCCCAGTTCACTTATCAACGCGGCATTTTCACCCATGCGGAGAAAGGGCTCAGCGAGGATCTCATCATCGTCCGGGAATTGGTCGAGACCTTTACCAAAAAGACAGGCTTTGCTCCGACCGGCACTTTGACGGAATTCCTCGGTTCCGATTTGATCGGGAGTGAGGCGCAACATCCTTTCCTCGACCGCACCTCGCGGGTGATCGGGGCGGAGTTCGTCACCACCGAGACGGGAACCGGTGCTGTCCACGTAGCTCCCGGCCACGGGGCGGACGACTACCTTGCTGGACGTCAGAATGATCTCGGCCTGCTCTCCCCGGTCGATGATGAAGGACGTTTCACCGAAGAAGTGGGTGTTGACTCGCTCGTCGGTCAGCACGTTCACGAGGCCAATGTGCCGATCATCAAAATCCTCGCCGCGGCTGGAGCGCTGCTGGGCAAGGAGAACTACCTGCACAGCTATCCTCACTGCTGGCGCTCGAAAACGCCGGTCATTTTCCGCTCCGTTCCGCAGTTCTTCATTCGCATCGACGAGTTGCGCGAGACGGCCCTTGCCGAGATCGACAAAGTTCAGTGGTTGCCTCATTGGGGCCGCAATCGCATCTACGGCACGGTCGAATCCCGTCCTGACTGGTGCATCTCGCGCCAGCGCACCTGGGGGGTTCCGTTGCCGGTTTTCTACGATCACGAAAGCGGCGAACCGATGCTGGATGCGGGGCTCGCCCGCAAAGTGGCCGACCTCACCGAGCAGGGCGGCACGAATCTTTGGTTCGAGCACGACGACGTCTGGTGGGCTAAAAAACTTGGCCTTCCAGCGGGCACCCGCCGTTGCACCGACACCCTTGATGTCTGGATTGATTCCGGTTCCAGTCACGTCGCGGTCCTGGATCGCCATCCCGAGCTTAGCACGCCCGCCGACCTCTATCTTGAAGCGACCGACCAACACCGGGGATGGTTCCAGAGCAGTCTTATGCTCAGCGTGGCGGTGCGGGGCACGGCTCCCTACAAGGCGGTCATGACCCACGGTTTCGTGGTCGATCAGGACAAGAAAAAAATCTCCAAGTCCGCCGCTCAAAAGGCCGGCAAGCCGGTCGATGCCGCCTACTTCTATGAGAAATACGGCGCCGACATTCTGCGCCTCTGGGTCAGCAGCGTCGATTGGCAGAATGAGGTTCCCTTCGGCGAAGATCTCTTTAAACAGACCGCCGAGCCTTACCGCCGTTTCCGCAACACTCTGCGAATCCTGCTGGCGAACCTCTCTGACTTCGATGCGTCCAAAGACGCCGTGGCATCCGATCAACTCACTCTCTTGGATCGCTGGATCCTCGAACGGCTCCATGAGGTCGTGACCGAATGCCGCGAAGCCTATGCCGCCTTTGAATTCCGCAAGGTCTTCAACGTGCTCAACCAATTCTGCGCCGTCGATCTGAGTGCTCTCTACGTGGATATCACGAAGGACCGGATGTATTGCGATGCCGCAAACGCGCCTCGCCGGCGCGCTACTCAAACGGCAATGCATCAGGTCTTTGAGGCGCTCACGAAATTGCTGGCCCCGGTGCTCGCATTCACCGCAGACGAGGCTTGGGAATACGCCGGGCACAAGTCCTCGGTGCATTACGAGACCTTCCCCGACGCGGATCCCGTCTTCGCCAAAAAGACGGCCGAGCCCTCCATCGACGAGATGGTCCGTCTCCGCGACCTGGCCCAAGTCTCCATTGATGCGGCCGTCAAATCCGATCAATTCAAAAAACGCGAGCAGGCAGCGGTGACCTTCACTCTGCCGACGGACGATCCGGCGAATGCTTTGCTTAAAGATCACGCTGAGGAGGTGCTCGAATTTCTGATGGTCTCGACCATCGCAGTAGAAACCGGGGGCTCCGCTTCCGCCAACGTCGCCATCACCAGTTACGAGGAATGTCCCCGCTGCCGCCGCTCGCTGCCAAAATCGAAGGACAGTGATCTTTGCCCGCGCTGCGACGACGTGGTCGCGACCCTCCCTGCCTCCCCTACCCTATGAGATTCATCCTTTTCCTCAGCCTGCCGCTCTTCGCGCTCGATCAATTGACGAAGGCGTGGATCCTCCAGCGCTTCCCCGAGTATCCCTCGCCGGATTGGATCGAGGTCATCCCGAACTTCTTCAATCTCGTCCGGGTCCACAATACCGGGATGGCTTTTGGAATGTTCAATGGACATCCGCACGCCAACTGGATTTTCGGTTCTATCGGCGTGGCCGCGCTATTCGGCATCTCGTTGATGTGGCGCAAAGGGGCGTTTCCAGATCGCTTATCCAAGGTGGCCGGTGCCCTGCTCGTCGCCGGCATCCTCGGGAACTTCACGGATCGTCTGATACCCGGGCGAGGATACGTGGTCGATTTCCTCGACTTCAAATTGCCGTTCTACCATC
>Ga0163144_10003713_pt1 | contig 34757 bp, 26 predicted proteins | sample OliLak19BULKMAT1_FD_123175 | JGI IMG/M metagenome (GOLD analysis project Ga0163144, IMG submission 123175) | Freshwater microbial mat bacterial communities from Lake Vanda, McMurdo Dry Valleys, Antarctica - Oligotrophic Lake LV.19.BULKMAT1 | ecosystem: Environmental > Aquatic > Freshwater >...
AGGACACGTGCCAGCGCGCGCCGGACGGCACGACGGAGAACCGGCGGAGGTGGCCGGCCGCATCCTCGAGCGCGAGGTCGGGCGCGGCGCCCGCGAGCCGCACCTCGGCGGCGACCTCGAGCGCGGTCACGACGAAGCGGCCGCGGCCGAGGTTGCGATAGCGCACCTCGTGGGTGTCATCACCGACGGTGAGGCGCACCCACTCGTCCGCGTACCGGACGTTGCGCCACCCGGGCGAGAGCAACGGCAGCGGGCGCGGCTGCCCGGCGCGCGCTGCGAACCCGGCGAGCGCCGCGGCGGTCAGCGCGCCGCGCAGCTCGTCGGCGGACAGCGGCGGCGTCCGGACGTCATGGCGATCGAGGAAGTGGGTGTCGAGGTGACCGGCGAGGAACTCGGGGTGCGCGAGCACGCGCGCCAGGAACCGCCGGTTCGTCGTCACGCCCGCGACGACGGCGCGGTCGAGCGCCGCGCGCAGGCGCTGCGCCGCCTCGATGCGCGTGGGCGCGTGCGCGATCACCTTGGCGAGCATCGGGTCGTAGTGGATGCCGACCTCGCCGCCCGTGCGCACGCCGGCGTCGACGCGCACGCCGTCGACCGCCGGGAACTCCCACGCCGCGATCCGGCCCGTCGTCGGCAGGTAGCCGTTGTCCGGATCCTCCGCGTACAGCCGCGCCTCGATCGCGTGGCCGCTGATCGGCGGCGGCGCGGTGTAGCCGAGCGGCTCGCCGCGCGCGATCCGGATCTGCTCGCGCACGAGGTCGAGCCCGGTGATCGCCTCGGTGACCGCGTGCTCCACCTGCAGCCGCGTGTTGACCTCGAGGAAGTAGAACGCGCCGTCGGGCGCGACGATGAACTCCACCGTCCCGGCCGACGTGTACCCGACCGCCTTGCCGAGCGCGACCGCGGCCGCGCCCATCGCGCTGCGCCGGACGTCGTCGAGCGCCGCCGACGGCGCCTCCTCGATCACCTTCTGGTGCCGTCGCTGGATCGAGCACTCGCGCTCCCACAGGTGCACGAGCCCCCCGTGGTGATCGCCGAGGATCTGGATCTCGACGTGCCGCGGCCGCTCGACGTATCGCTCGAGGATCAGCGTGTCGTCGCCGAACGCGCTCGCCGACTCGCGCTTCGCGCCCTCGAGCGCTTCGACCAGGAGGCCGGGGTCGCGCACGACGCGCATGCCCTTGCCGCCGCCGCCCGCCGACGCCTTGACCAGCAGCGGGAACCCGACCTCTCGACCCTTCGCGGCCAGCACGCGCACGTCCTGATCGTCGCCGTTGTACCCGGGCACCACGGGCACGCCCGCGCCGATCGCGCGCAGCTTGGCGTCGCGCTTCGAGCCGAGCAGCCCGATCACCAGCGGCGACGGCCCGATGAAGATCACGCCGGCCTCGGCGCACGCGTGCGCGAACCGCGCGTTCTCCGACAGGAACCCGTAGCCGGGGTGGATCGCGTCGGCGCCGCACGTACGCGCCGCCGCGACGATCCGGTCGATCGCCAGGTAGCTCTCCGAGGCGGGCGCCGGTCCGATCCGCACCGCCTCGTCGGCGAGCTCGACGAACGGCGCGTCCTCGTCCGCGTCCGAGTACACCGCGACCGACGCGATCCCCATCGCGCGGCAGGTGCGCATCACCCGCAGCGCGATCTCGCCTCGGTTCGCGACCAGCACCTTGTCGATCGTGCGCACCGCGCTCGTCAATGTCGGAACACTCCCCACGACGTCGTCCCCTGCACCGGCACGGTGTACGACGTGGACAAGGAGATCCCGATCACGTCACGGGTGCTGCGCGGATCGATGATGCCGTCGTCCCACAGCCGCGCGGTCGCGAAGTACGGGTCCGACTCCTTGTCGATCTGCGCCTGGATCATCATCTTGCCGACCGCGAGCTTCTGCTCGTCGACGGCCTCGCCCCGCTTCGCCGCGGCCTCGCGCTGGATGATCTCCATCACGCCACCGAGCTGCTTGCCACCCATCACCCCGATGCGGTGATTCGGCCAGGTGAACAGGAACCGCGGCGAGTACGCGCGGCCGTTCATGCCGTAGTTGCCGGCGCCGAAGCTCGCGCCGATCATCACGGTGATCGACGGTACCGTCGAGTTCGACACCGCGTTGATCAGCTTCGCGCCGTTCTTGATGATGCCGCCCTCCTCGTACGCGCGGCCCACCATGAAGCCGGTGATGTTCTGGAGGAACAGGATCGGCGTGTCGTGCTGGTTGCACAGGTGGATGAACTGCGCGCCCTTGTTCGCCGACTCGGAGAACAGGATCCCGTTGTTGGCGAGGATCCCGACGGGGAACCCGTGGATGTGCGCCCACCCGGTGACCAGCGTCGAGCCGTACAGCGGCTTGAACTCGTGGAACCGCGAGCCGTCGACGACCCGCGCGATCACCTCGCGCGCGTCGAACGGCACCTTGATGTCCGGCGACGCGATCCCGAGCAGCTCCTCGGGGTCGTACCTCGGCGGCTCGACCGCGCGGACCAGCGGGCGCGCCGCCTTGCGCCAATCGAGCGACGCGACGATCTCGCGCCCGAGCCGCACGCAGTCGACCTCGTCCTGCGCCATGTAGTCGGACACGCCCGAAACGCGGCTGTGCATGTCGGCGCCGCCGAGCGACTCGTGGTCACTCTCCTCGCCGGTGGCCATCTTCACCAGCGGCGGTCCCGCGAGGTAGACCATCGCCTGCTTCTTCACCATCACGACGTAGTCGCTCATCCCGGGCAGGTACGCGCCGCCCGCGGTCGACGACCCGAACACCAGGCAGATCGTCGGGATCCGCGCCTCGCTCCGCCGCGTCAGATCGCGAAACCCGCGGCCGCCCGGGACGAAGATCTTCGACTGGTTCGGCAGATCCGCGCCCGCGGACTCGATCATGCTGATCGCGGGCAGCCCGTTCTCGCGCGCGATGTCGGCGAGCCGCCCGGACTTGTAGACCGAGTACTCGCTCATCGCCCCGCCCTTCACCGTCGCCTCGCTCGCGGTGATCATGCACTCGACGCCGCTGACCACGCCGACGCCGCCGATCACGCTCGCGCCCGCGACGTGCCCGGTGATGTCCTTGCCGGCGAGCGGGCACAGCTCGAGGAAGTGGGCGTCGCGATCGAGCAGGAGCTCGACGCGCTGGCGCGGCAGCAGCTTGCCCGCCGCGAGGTGCCGGCTGTTGTACTTCTCGCCGCCGCCCGCGGTGGCTTCGCGCAGCGCGTCCTCGAGCTTGCCGACCGCGGCGAGGTTCGCGGCGTGGTTGCCCCGGTACTCGTCGGACTTGCGGTCGACCTGACTGGTGATGACGGGGTACGGCTGTTCCGGCGACATCGACATGCGTCCTCGGGAGGCGCGGGCATCCTCACATATACTCGCGCGCGATGCGAGCCGCCCTCCTGGTCACGTTGGTCGTCGCGTGCGGCTCGCCGCCGCGTCCCGTGGATCCGCAGCCGACGCCGCCGGACGCCGGGCCTCCCGACGCGCCGCCGCCCGAGCCCGGCGCGCCCGATCCCGAACCGCCTTCGCTCGTGCTGGTCGATCCGGTGACGCCCACCGCGTACGACCTCCGCCTCGACCTCGACTCGACGAAGGAGGCGTACGCCGGCACCGTCGCGATCTCGGTGCGCGCCGACGGCGCCGATCACGTGTGGCTGCACGCCTCGGGCCTCGACGTCACGTCGGCGACGCTGTCGCCGCCCGGCGAGCCGCTCCACGCGATCGATCTCCGCAAGCTCACCACCAGCCGCGACGACCTGCTCGGCCTCGACCTGCAGGACGGCACCACCGGCGACTACGTCATCACGCTCGCGTTCACCGGCCACGCTGCCGAGAAGGAGGTCCAGGGCCTGTTCCGCCAGCAGGACGGCCAGCGCTGGTACCTGTACTCGCAGTTCGAGGCGATCAGCGCGCGCCGCGCGTTCCCGTGCTTCGACGAGCCGCGGTTCAAGGTGCCGTGGACGGTCACGCTCGTCACGCCGCGCGACCAGGCCGCGTACGCGAACGCGCCGGTGTCCGAGGTCGAGCACCTCGACGACGGCCGAGACGCGCATCACTTCAAGCCGACCCCGCCGATCCCGAGCTACCTCGTCGCCGTCGCGGCGGGCCCGTTCGAGGTCGTCGACGTCGGCCCCGTGGGGCGAGACCAGCTGCCCGCGCGGATCCTCGTGCCCGCCGGCCGCAAGGCCGAGGCCGCGACCGCCGCGAAGGAGATCCCGCGGGTCGTCGCGAGCCTCGAGACCTACTTCGACATGGCGCTGCCGTTCGACAAGGTCGACTCGATCGTGATCCCTCACTTCTTCGGCGCGATGGAGAACCCCGGCCTCGTCACCTACGACAGCGGCATCCTCCTGGCCGCCGCCGATCGCGACGACACGCGGTTCCGCCACCGCATGATGTCGATCGTCGGCCACGAGCTCGCGCACCAGTGGTTCGGCGACTACGTGACGATGGCCTGGTGGGACGACATCTGGCTCAACGAGAGCTTCGCGACGTGGATGGCCGACAAGGTGATGGCCGACCTCGAGCCCGACTGGGACGCCGACGCGCGTCGGATCGAGACGTCGAACCGCGCGATGGGCGCCGACGGTCAGCTCGCCTCGCAGCCGCTGCGCCGCAACGTCGCGACGACCTCGGCGATCGAGGGCGGGTTCGACGCGATCGCGTACGACAAGGGCGGCGCGGTGCTGACGATGTTCGAGGGCTGGATCGGCGTCGAGGCGTTCCGCACCGGCGTGCGCACGTACATGAAGGCGCACGCCCGCGGCAACGCCAGCGCCGCCGACTTCATCGCCGCGCTCGCCGGCGCGTCGACGCCGGAGACCGGCGAGGCGTTTCGCGCGTATCTCGAGCAGCCCGGCGTGCCGCTGGTGCGCGCGTCGCTGACCTGCGGGAAGCACGGGCCGCCCAGGCTGGTGCTGCACCAGGAGCGGCTCGTCGGGTTCGGCGAGCAGGCGCCCGCGGACCTGTGGCCGATCCAGGTGTGCGCGCGGTTCGGTGGCAAGAAGGGCAAGTCCTCCGAGGTGTGCGGCCGCCTCGACGGCGCCGACGGCGAGCTCGAGCTGACCGCGGCCGAGACGTGCCCCGCGTGGCTCGACGCCAACGCGCGCGCCGCCGGCTACTACCGCGTCGCGTACACGCCAGCGCTGCGCACCAGCCTGCAGAAGCACCTGAAGCAGGTCCCGACGCTCGAGCGGATGGCGTTCGCCGCCGATCAGGCCGCGCTGCTCGACGCCGGGCAGCTCGGCGCCGCCGAGGCGCTCGAGCTGGTCGCGCCGCTGCTCGCCACCGGCGACGGCCACGACCTCGCGAGCGCGGTCGCGCTGATCGGCGGCACGGCGGGCCTGGTCGCGGAGTCCGATCTGCCCGCGTGGCGCGCCTGGGTGATCGGCAAGCTCGGCAAGCGCGCGGCCAAGGCGCCGCTCGACCCGCCGAAGGGCGAGAGCGGACCGGCGCGCGACGCCCGGCTCGCGCTGCTCGAGCTGGTCGGCAGCGACGCGCGCGATCGCAGGCTCGGCGCGCGCGCCCGCAAGGCGGTCGACCCGTGGCTGACGGGCAAGGACGAGCACGCGCCCGCCGAGCTCGACACGCTGCTCGTGATCGCGGCCCGCGCCGGGGGCGACGCCGCGCTGTTCGACGCGATCCTCGCCCGCGCGCGCGCCGCGACCGACCAGGGCGAGCAGATGGCGCTGCTCGAGGCGCTCGGCGGGTTCATCGATGACGAGCTGATCGCGAAGGCCGTCGGGCTCGTCGCCACGCAGGAGTTCGACATCTACAGCACCGGCGCGATCCTCCAGCGTCAGCTCGAGACGCCGGAGGGCGCCGTCGCGGTCGCCGAGTTCGTCCGCGGCGGGTGGGAGCTGCTGGTCGGCCAGCTGCCCAAGCTCGCGGTGCCGTACCTCGTCTACATGCAGAGCGCGGTGTGCGACCAGGCGGGCCGCGACGCGCTCGATGCCTTCGTCGGTCCGCGGGTCGACCAGGTGCCGGACGGCGCCCAGGTCCTCGCGATGGCGCTGAGCACCGTCGATCGCTGCATCGCGAGGCGCGCCGCGCTCGGCGCCGACCTCGCGACGATCATCAAGCCCTGAGCTAGAGGCCGGGCTCGCTCTCGCAGTTGAACAGCGGCGCCGGCAGCGTGCTGCCGTCGATCCGGATCGCCGCCCACGTGGTGCACTGCGGGCCGGGGCAGGCGCCGTCGAGCGTCAGCGCGCCGGCGGTGCCGGTCAGCGTGCCGCACAGGAAGGTCTCGCTGTGGATCGAGCCGTGGAGGACGGCGTCGACCGCGGCGTTCGAGCCCGAGACCGGGTTCGCCGCGGCGGGCAGCATGCCCTCGAACAGGATGTCGAAGCTGGTGTCGGACGCGACGTCCTGCTCCTCGGCCTCGAACGGGCTGCCGACCTCGGCGCGATCCGAGACCGCGAGGGGCTGCGCGCTGATGTCGAGCGCGCCGGTGTTCGACGTCACCGCGGTCATCGTGAGCGCGGCCTTGAACTGGAGGATGCGATCCTCGGGGAGGCCCGGGCGCACCGCGATCAGCCAGTCGCCGTCGATGTTCGGCAGCTCGGACACGACGGCGCCGTCGACCTCCACCTCGATCCCCGCGTCGGTCACGCGGCTCGCGTAGTCGTTGTACGCACCGCCGGCATCCACGCAGCCCACCAGGGCCATGGAGGTCAGAAGGACGAACGGCAGCGAGAAGATGGTTGACTCGGTTTCCGGCATGGCCCAAAAACTACAGCCTCTACGGCAAGAGTCAACGCAGCCGCAGGAAGTGTAAGGGTCCATAATATGGCTACAAATCGGCGGGGAATCGCCTTCACCATTCTAGCAGGCACCTACATGGGCGCCATCCCCAATGTGAACGCCGGAGGCTTCTCCGTCGCGAGGTTCGGCGGTGAGCACGGCCAGGCGGCCGGGACCGAGGTGACCTCGCTCTACTACAACCCCGCGGGCCTCTCGTTCGCGTCGGGGACGCGGTTCTACGTGGAGGGCACCCTCGCCTACCGGACCGTCGATTATGACCGTGATCCCGGGGCGATCGACAACCCGGGCACCGGCACGCCAGACGACGAGATCGCCGCCAACGCCGGTCCCGCGCACCTCGCGAACATCCTGGTGTCGCCGTTCATCGGCGCGGCCAGCGACCTCGGCGTCGAGGGCCTCGGCGTCGGCGTCGCGTTCTACGCGCCGTTCGGCGGCCAGGCGAAGTGGGACAAGAACGAGGCCTACGTCGGCAACCAGGACTACCCGGGCGCCGAGGACGGCGTCCAGCGGTGGGCGAACATCGAGGGCGCGCAGCGCAGCCTCTACCTCACGCTCGGCGGCGCGTACACGCTGCCGAACAAGAAGCTGTCGTTCGGCGTGGGCCTCAACGTGGTCAAGTCGGACATCTCGCTCGACCGCGCGCGCAACGCGCTCGGCACCGACGACCTCGTCAGCGAAGGCAACGCGCTGCTCCTCGTCGAGGACCTCACGTTCAGCGCCGGGCTCGGCGTGATGTACAAGCCCGACGACAAGCTCACGGTCGGCGCGAGCTACCAGAGCCAGCCGGGGTTCGGCGAGATGACGCTCGAGGGCACGCTCGAGACCAAGTTCGGCTCGTCGCCCTCGCAGACGATCGACGTCACGCTGCGACAGACGCTGCCGGACATCGTCCGCGTCGGCGTGGAGTACGCGGTCAACCCGAAGCTCGACGTGCGGTTCGCCGCCGACTGGCAGCGGTGGGGCGTGTTCGACGAGCAGTGCCTGACCGACAACAGCGACGCCGCGCCGTCGTGCGTGTTCAACGAGGACGGGTCGCTCGACACCGCGAACGGCGGCAGCGGCGTGGTCGTGAACCTGCCGCGCAACTGGCACGACACCGTCGGTGTCCGCGCCGGCGCGGGCTACCAGGTCAACGACAAGATCGACGTCGGCGGCTCGCTGTCGTTCGACTCCAACGCGGTCCCCGCGCCGACGATGGACCCGTCGCTGTTCGACATGAACAAGGTGATCGCGCAGGCGGGCCTCGACGCCGGCCTGCACAAGAACGTCTCGCTCCACGCGACCCTCGGCCACGTCGTCTACTTCTCGCGCACGACCAACCCGGGCACGATCGACGTCGAGGCCCCGAGCAAGAACCCCGACATGGCCGGCACGTACGAGTCGTCCGTCACGTTCCTGCTCGTCGGCGTCGGCGCCGCGTTCTGAGCACGTGGCGACGATCGCGACAGTGATGTCGCGGGGTTCCGCCGGCACACCACGTGGTGTCGCCGGCGGTTGACGTTTCGGGAGGGGAGGGCCGCAAGTGGGCGGATCGGCGGGTGGCATCGGGGTTGCTGAAGGGTCGGGCATGTCCAAGCTGCCTCGCCTCGCTTCGCTCTCTCTCCTCGCGCTCACCACGGTTCCCCTCGCGGCCTGCAACGAGGTCGAGACCGGCGCCAACGGCGTGGTCGAGTTCATCCCCGACGAGTGCGGCGCCAGCTCGTGCGATCTCGACGACGGCCTCGCGGTCGACGGCACGACCGAGCTCTACCTCGACGGCGTCGATGGCGCCTACGTCGACGACCTGACGATCGAGACGTCGGCGCCCTGGATCGCGCAGGTGATCGCGATCGACGGCGGCGTCTCGCCGCGCGTCACGCTGGCCGGCAACGCCGAGGGCGTTACCGACGTGCTCGCGCTCGACCGCAGCGGCAACGTCGTCGACTGGATCACGCTGCAGGTCCGGTTCCCGGACGAGCTCGAGGTCGACGTGGTCGGCACGGGCATCGACGGCCCGCACCTCGCGGACGACGTCGACGACCTCTACTTCGTCGACGCCGGCACCGACCTCTACATCGACGTGCGCGCCTTCGCCGACGGCGGGCCGCTGATGGGCGCGATGAGCTACGACGTCCAGCTCGACGCGGACCTCGCGTACGCGGTCGACCCCGGCGACAGCCTCGACGACGGCCACTTCCGCCTGACCGCGCCGGCCGGCGAGCACGAGCTGTTCATCATGACCTCGACGGCGTGGCGGACGCTCCACTTCTCGGTGAAGTGACCGCCTTGACCGCGTAGATCACGAGCGTCGTGGCGAGCCCCGCGAGGACGATCGCCACGACGCCGTTGAGCTGGGCCGTGCTCGTCTTGCCATCGAACGCCGCGCGCGCCTGCATCGCCAGCGCGGTCACGGTGACCGCCAGCACCAGCACCATCGGGATCGCGGTGTACCAGTAGCGCTTGCCGGACTGGCGCAACCACACCGTCACGCCGAGCAGGGTGAGCGCCGCGAGCAGCTGGTTCGCGGTGCCGAACAGCGACCAGTAGCTGCGGAAGCTGTCCTTGCCGCCGACGAGCAGGAACACCAGCGGCGCGCCGACGGTGGCCGCGGTGGCGAGCACCGCCGAGGTTCGGCCCTGGACGCCGAACAGCTCCTGGAGCACATAGCGGCCGAGCCGCGTGCCCGAGTCGATCGTGTCGAACACGAACGTCGACAGCGCCATCGCGCCGAACGTCACCGCGATGTAGCGGTTGTCCTCGCCGATGATCAGGGACAGGAAGCTGCCCATGCCCTGCGAGTACATCGCGCCCGGCGGCATCGGCTTGCCCGGCGCGACGATCATCACGGTCGCGAGCGCGATCAGCGCGACGAACGCCTCGAGCAGCATCGCGCCGTAGCCGATCGGGTGGCAGTGGGCCTCGTTGTCGATCTGCTTCGAGGTCGTGCCCGAGCAGACCAGGCCGTGGAACCCCGAGCACGCGCCGCACGCGATCGTCACGAACAGGAACGGGAAGATCGCCGAGTTCGCGCTCCACGACCCCGCGCTCTTGAACGCCGGCTGCGCGATCTCGAACCGGCCCGAGAAGATGCCGATCGTCCCGACGATCAGCGTCCCGTACAGCACGAACCCGCCGAGGTAGCCGCGCGGCTGGAGCAGCAGCCACATCGGCGTCAGCGACGCGACGAAGCAGTAGCCCATGATCAGGATGATCCAGGTCGTCCAGTCGAGGACGAGCCACTGCGAGTGCTGGGTGCCGAACCAGATCGCGCCGATCGTCGCCGGCACGAAGATCACGGTCTGCAGCCACAGCGGCGGCCGGAGCCAGCGGCCGACGACGCCCATCGTGACCGCGAGCGACAGGTAGATCACCGCCGCGAGCGCGACGGCGCCGCCCTGATTGTACTGGAGCCCGAGGTCCTTGAGCTCGGTGTCGCCGGTGGCGAACGTCTGCGCGGTGAGGTCGGCGAACGCGACCAGCACGTAGATCAACGCGAGCCAGATGAACGCGAGCATCGCCAGCCACGCCTCCCGGCCGAGGTAGCGCTTGACGACCTCGGCGACCGACCGTGCGTCGTGCCGCACCGACGCGACCAGCGCCGAGAAGTCGTGGACCGCGCCGATGAAGATCACGCCGACGCCGATCCACAGGATGCAGGGCAGCCAGCCGTACGCCTGGCACGCCAGGATCGGCCCGACGATCGGCCCCGCGGCCGCGATCGCCGAGAAGTGCTGGCCGAACAGGTAGAACGGCTTGGTCGGGACGAAGTCGACGCCATCCTCCCGGGTGTGCGCCGGGGTCACGGCGTCGCGGTCGAGGGCGTACTGGCGGGCGATGAACCCGCCGTACAGCCGGTAGCCGAGCGCCAGCGCGATCAGCACGATCGCCGCGAGCAGGGGCAGACTCATCCCTCCTTCTTATCCTAGGATGCGGCGCGATGGCCGACGACGACGAAGACTTCGCCGCGATGCTCGCGGAGTTCGAGCAGGGACAGCCGCAGGGCAAGCGCGCGCGACGCCCCAAGGTCGGCGACGTGGTGCGCGGCAAGGTGATCTCGATCGGCAAGGACGCCGTGTTCGTGGATCTCGGCGGCAAGGCCGAGGGTGTCCTCGACCGCGAGCAGGTCGTCGATCCCGAGGGCGCCGTTCGCGTCCAGATCGGCGACGTGGTCGAGGCCCGTGTCGTCGACGACAAGGGCGGCTCGCTGATCCTGAAGATCAAGCTCGGCGCGCGCGGGCCGGAGGCGCGCGCGGAGCTGGTCCAGGCCGCGGAGCTCGGCATCCCCGTCGAGGGGGTGGTCACCGAGGTGGTGAAGGGCGGCCTCGCGGTCGACGTCGCCGGCGTGCGCGGGTTCTGCCCGGCCTCGCAGGTCGACGTCCGGTTCGTCGAGGACCTCACGCCGCTGGTCGGTCGCAAGCTCGCGTTCCAGGTCACGAAGTACAACCCGGGCCCGCGCGGCGATCTGGTGCTGTCGCGGCGCGCGATCCTCGAGGTCGAGCGCGCGCAGCTCGCCGCCGAGACCAAGGACCGGCTCGTCGTCGGCGCGGTGCTCCGCGGCCTCGTCACGACGATCAAGCCGTACGGCGCGTTCGTCGACCTCGGCGGCGTCGAGGGCATGCTGCACGTCTCCGAGCTCGGGTTCTCGCGCGTCGAGAAGGTCGAGGAGGTGCTCAGCGTCGGCCAGGTGGTCGAGGTGATGATCACGGCGATCACATCTCAGGAAGATCTTCGGAAACCGACGAGGATCTCGCTGTCGCTCAAGGCGCTGGCGGCGGATCCGTGGCTCGAGGCGGTCGCCGGGTTCGTCGTCGGGCAGCGGCTCAACGGCACGGTCACCAAGATGATGACGTTCGGCGCGTTCGTGGAGATCGCGCCCGGGATCGAGGGCCTGGTCCACATCAGCGAGCTCGGCGCCGGCCGGCGGATCAACCACCCGCGCGAGGTCGTGAAGCTCGCCGAGTCCGTCGAGGTCACGATCCTGCAGATCGATCCCGAGAAGCGGCGGATCGGGCTGTCGATGGGCGCGAGCGAGCGGATGGAGGAGGCCGACAACGTCGAGCACGGCCGCGCGATGCCGGCGGCGCCGGCCAAGCTCGGGACCTTCGCGGACCTGCTCGCAAAGGCGCAGGACAAGAAGAGAGGTTAGACTCGACGCCCATGCGCCACCTCGCCGGTCTGGTCGTCGCCGCCTTGCTGCTCGTTCCCGGCGCCGCGCGCGCCGACACCTCGGACACCAGCTCGATCGCGCAGCTCATGGTCCTCGAGGCCGGAGACGCCAGCTACAAGAACTTCCACGGCGCGATCTGGCTCGACATCGACAAGGCCTCGTACAACTACCGGTGGGGCGGCCTGCAGTGCAAGGGTCGCGACCTCAGCGACTCGTCGATCCAGATCCTGTTCGCGAGCTTCAAGTCCGAGTACCAGGTCACCCTCGAGTTCGAGGTCACCGAGTACAAGAGCAAGAGCTACCGGTGCATCACCGGGTTCACCGTCTCGAAGACCTGAGCCGGGTCACTGCATCGTGCGGGCGAGGAACGCGACGACCTCGTCCCACGCGGCGGCCGCGTTGACCTCGTCGTAGACGGGGTTGGACGGATTGGCGAACGCGTGCTCGGCGTCGTAGCGGCGGAGCTCCGCCTTCACGCCGGCCTCGCCGAGCGCGGCCTCGAACTGGTCGACGACCTCGGGCGTGATGTGGCTGTCCTGGTTGGCGAAGATCCCGAGCAGCGGCGGCTTCAGCGTCGCGAGCCGCGCCGGGTCGGTCTCGGGCATGCCGTAGTACATGACCACCGCGTCGAGATCCGGGTGGTCGAGCGCAGCCTCGAGCGCCCAGCCGCCGCCGAAGCACCACCCCATCACCGCGACCTTCTCGGACCGGGTGTTGACGTACTCGTCCGTCCGGAGGTGCTCGATCGCGGTCGCGATCGTCGCGTCGGCCTTGGCCTCGTCGACGGCCTGCATCAAGGCCATGGCCTCGTCGGGTGTCGTCGCGACCACGGGGTCCTGCCGCGTCGGCGAGTAGAGATCGACCGCGATCACCGCGTAGCCGAGACCGGCGAGCCGATCGGCCCAGTGCTTGATGTGATCGTTGAGCCCCCACCACTCGTGGATCAGCACGATCCCGGGGGGCGAGAGGACGTTGTCCGGCCGCACCAGGTACGCGTGCCGGTCGTCCAGGTTGAGCTCCATCCCGTTGAGCTCGGGGGGCGCGTCGGTGCGCAGCTCGTGGAGCGCCTTGAACTCGGCCTCCGAGATCTTGCCGAGCGGCTGCGGTCCACGAAGCCCCAGCCCAGGCGGCGGCGTCGAGCGAGGACAGGCGGACAGCGCGAGCGCGGCGAGCAGCAGGAAGGCGGGCCTCATGGCCCGCACTCTAGCGCCGCCGGCGCCGCAGGACGAGGAAGCCGACCGCGAGCCCCATCAGGATCGGCGTCGAGCCGCCGCGACCACCGGAGCAGTCGGTGCACGACTCGGACGGCGGCGGGACCCAGCAGACGCCGGCGCCGCTGACGCCGTTGTCCGCGCGGCACGCGTAGCCGTCGGGGCACGAGTCGTTCGGCCCCGCGAAGCACGCGTACGTGCACATCGTGACGGCGTCGTTGGTCGCGCACACGCCGTCGTAGGTGTTCGGGCCCTCGCAGAACTGGTCGAACGTGCACTCCTGCCCGAGCTGGCCCTCAGGCGCGTCCCACAGGCAGCGGCCCTCGTCGCAGCGTTGACCGTCCAGGCAGCTGTCCGCGCTGGCGCACGGCGAGCCCTTGCGGACCGTGCGCGTGACGGTGGTCGAGACGTCGAGATCGTTCGACACGATCGCCTCGAGCTCGATGATGCCGTCGGGGAAGCCGCTGTCGAGGTCGACCGTGTACGCGCTCGGCCACTGGTACGGCGGCGTGATCGACTCGGGCTGGTCGTAGGCGCCCCACGGCCAGCCGTTGATCAGCAGCTCGATGTGCTTGATGCCGCGCTCGTCGGAGGCCTGGACCACGACGACGGTGTTCTCGGTGATGCTCGCGTCGACCGCGGGGTACGTGATCGTCGCGACCGGGGGATCCGGATCCTGGCCCTTGCCGAACACGCTGAGCAGCTGGATGTGCGGGTTGATCCGGCTACCGCCGCACCGGCAGCTGACCTCGGAGAACTCGCCGCACGGCATCAGCTTGTTGCGGAAGAACTTGCGCGGGCAGCTGCTGCCGCCGAGATCGAGGTACGTCATCGGATCGGTGCAGTCGAGGATGTGATCGGGCAGCCCGAACGAGTGCCCGGACTCCTGCGCGACCGCGCCGCACAGGTACGCCAGCGAACCGCCCTGGTTCGCGAACACGAACGACAGCGCGTTGTCCGCGGGGTTGCAGCCGGCGCCGCCCGCCGCGACGCCGCCCGGCGACTGCGACGGCGTGTAGCCGAGCTCGGTGCCGTAGCCGGCGACCATGATCTCGTGGTGGAACGCCGGGGCCGGATCTTCGGTGACGATCTCGACGTCGTAGGGCGCGTAGACGTCGGCGACGCACTGGACGAGCGCCTCCCACTCGGGATCGCCCCACCGCCACGCGCTCAGCGTCGAGGTGCCGCTGATGCCGTTGAGCGTCGGGATCCGCGACTCGTCGTTGAGTGAGTTGTCGTTGCCGGACGCGTTGACGTCGCAGCCACCGTCACACCGGTTCATGTAGATCAGCTTCGAGATCTGCGCGTCCGCCGTGGCCGGCGCGGCGAGCAGCACCGCCGCGATGACGAGCGCTCTCACGAGCGCCGCCGGCGCAGCAGCAGGCCGCCGATCATGCCGATCAGCAAGAGCCGCGTGGCGAGCTCACCGCGACCGTCGGTGCCGGTCGAGCAGCAGCCGCCGTCGTCGGACTCGGGCGCGCACACGTTCGCGCCGGCCTGGCACGCGTAGCCGTCCGGGCAGGTGTCGTTCACGCCGACGAAGCACGCGTCGGTGCACATCTCGGCGCCGCCGACCTCGGCGCACTTGCCGTCGTAGGTGTTCGGCCCGATGCAGTACTGGTCGTAGGTGCACGCGTCACCGAACTCGCCGACGGGCTCGTCCCAGCTGCACCGGCCGTCGTCGCAGGTCTGGCCGTCGAGGCAGCTGTCGGCGTTGCTGCACGCGGCGCCCTTGGTCACCGTCACCACCGCGGTCTCGGTGCAGATGTCGAGGTCGTTGCAGGCCCGCGCGTAGACGTCGTAGACGCCGTCGGGGTAGCCGTCGTCGAGATCGACGATGATGTCGGTCGGGAACGTGAACGGCGGCGTGATCGACTCCTCGAGCTGGAACGTGCCCCAGCGCCAGTCGTTCAGGTACGCCTCGACGCGGAACACGCCGCGGTCGTCCGTGGCGTTGACCGTGACGATGCTCGCGCCGGTGATCGTCGCGCCGGTGGTGGGGTACGTGATCGTCGCGACCGGCGCCGGCGGATCCTCGCCGGGGCCGAACGTGCCGAGGAGGATGACGTGCGGGTTCACGCGCGTGCCCGCGCACTGGCACGCGATCGGGCCGGCGAACTCGCCGCACGGCTCGAGCTTGTTGCGGAAGAACTTGCGGCCGCACTCGCCGCTCTGGGCGAGGTAGGTCATCGGGTCGGTGCAGTCGTAGAGGTGATCGGAGAGGCCGAACGAGTGCGCCGACTCCTGGGCCACCGTCGCGCACATCTCGTCGACGCGGCTGGCGGGATACATGTTCAGGAACGAGAACGAGATGACGTTGTTGCGCGGCTCGCAGCCGCCCGGCGCCTTGCCGAGCGTGCCGCCGTCCAGCCCGACGTTCGCCGACGTGCCGGCGGCGATCGCCTCGTGGTGCGGGACGTTGCCCGGATCCTCGTCGGTGACGACGACGTCGTAGGGCGCGTACACCTCGCGGATGCACGACATCAGCTCTTCCCACAGCGGGTCGCCGTGCCCGAACGGCTGGACCGTGTACGTGCTCGCCGCGCCCTCGGGGATCGACGACTCCTCGGTCAGCGCGTTGTTGGTCTCCGACTTGGTGATGTCGCAGCCGTCGGCGCAGCGGTTGATGTAGAGGATGTTCGAGACCCCCTCACCACCCTCGAAGACGTCCGGCCCGTACGGCACCACCTCGAACTTCATGTCGGGCGGCGGCCACACCGCGTCTTCGGCGGCGGCGGACGCGGTCAGGAGCAACAGCAACGAGGAGGCTACGAGGGCGCGCATCAAGCCGGATGTACTACATCCGCCCCGGGGGGTGGTACCGGATCGGTCACAGCGGCTTGCAGCCACCGCCGCGGTCGATGCGCTACGGCGCCAGATCGATGACCTGGCTCGCGCGGGTGCCGATCGCGGTCACCTCGAGCGGCAGGACCACCCCGCCGGCGACCACGACCCGGATCTCGCCGGTGGTCACGACGTCCGAGGCCGGGAACACCGCGCGGCCCATCGCGCGCGACACGCAGTTCGGCGTGACCGTGTCCTCCATCCCGGTGGCCGGCGCCGCGCGGACGCGGCCGTCCGTCCCGACCTCGAGCTTGACCGTGAGCGTCGCCGATTCGTCCGGCTCGCGCTCCATCCACTCCTGCATGCAGCTCGCGATCTGCGCCTGGCGCGCCTCGATCGCGGCGAGGAACGCGGCGCGCGGGATGCCCTTCGGCGGGGGCATCAGCGGCCCGGCGTCGGGCGCGCGGCGGGGCCGGACCGCGACCGGGCCGGCGTCGATCGGGAGCTGCTGGACCAGCGCGATGATCTCCTCGTCCTTCAGCGCGAGCTTGGCTTGCAGCTCGCGGACCTTGCGGTTCTTGTCGTCGAGCCCTCCGTCGGCGTAGAGCGCGTCGTCGAGCTGCGCGCGGAGCTGGTCGCGCTCGCGCATCAGGTCGTTGATCCGCTGGTCCTGCGCGGGATCGCGGGTCGTCGCCGCGTCACCCTGCGCGACCATCGCGGCCGCGACGCCGCCCGCGACCAGCGCCACGCCGCCGAGCGCCGCGACCCAGCCGCGTCGCCCGGACACCACGGGCGGCGGCGTCAGCTCGACGAGGAGCGCGGCGAGCGTCGGGAACCGCTTGCTGGGCTCGGCGCTCAGGCCGCGCAGGATCGCCTTGCCGATCACGTTCGGCACGTCGCTGTCGGACGGCGGCGCCTCGGCGACCGCGCCGTGCTGCACCAGCTCGAACACGCTGTCGCCGGGGAGCGGGTGGCGGTGATAGAGCGCCTCGTAGAGCGCGACGCAGAAGCTGAACTGATCGCTGCGCGCGTCGGCGTCGACGCCGCGCAGCTGCTCGGGCGCCATGTAGCGCGGCGTGCCGAGCACGGTGCCCGTCGCGGTCAGCGTGACGCGCAGCGCCTCGAGATCCGGCCGCGGGTGATCGCGGACCAGCTCGTCGACCTGATCGATCAGCGAGCGCGCGAGGCCGAAGTCGGTGACGCGGACGCGGCCGTCGGTCCCGACGAGGACGTTGTCGGGCTTGAAGTCGCGGTGCATCAGCCCGCGCGCGTGCGCGGCGCTCAGCCCGCGCCCGGCCTGGAAGAACACCTCGAGGATCTCGCGCCAGCTCCGTTCCCAGTGGCCGAGCCACGACGTCATGGTCTCGCCCTCGACGAGCTCCATCGCGATGTAGACCTCGCCGGAGTCGGCGGTGCCGACGTCGTAGACCGCGACGACGTTGGGGTGCGCGAGCTGGGCGATCGCCTGTGCTTCGCGGAGCAGGCGGTTGTGCGCCTCGTCCTCCTCGAGCCCGATGTAGTTCCGGAGCAGCTTGAGCGCGACCTTGCGATCGAGCTGCGGATCGTACGCGGTGAACACGACGCCCATGCCGCCGGCGCCCAGCTTGGCGAGGATGATGTAGCGGCCGATCGAGTCGCCGGCGACGACGACGGGATCCTCGCGGCGCGCGCGCGGGCTCGCCGGATCGGTGGTGTCGCCGCCGTGCGGCAGCTCCGTGGGCGCGATCGCGTCGACACCCTTCTTGCCGCGCTTGCCCATCGCGACCCGCCGCGGCGACGTGATCACGTCGCTGTCGCCCGCGGCCTCGTCGGCGCTCGGCGCGAGCGCCGCGACCAGCGAACGACAGTCGCGGCACGTCGCGAGGTGGGTCTCGACGCGGACCGCGGCGTCCTTGCCGAGGCTGCCCGACGCGAACTCCGAGGCTTCGTTGTCGTCGAGGCAGCCGGTCATCTAGAGAGGTGCGAGCTTGTCACAGTTCGGGTCTCGAACCCAATGATCTCGAATACCTGCGGGCCGGGGGTTGACGCTCACGGGAGGGCCAGGGTAGCTATCGCGCCCCGGGCGCGTCGCCCGTCACCGTCCTCCGCGGAGAATCCATCGTGATCACCGATCTTTCCAAGGTCCGCAACATCGGCATCTCGGCCCACATCGACAGCGGCAAGACCACGCTGACCGAGCGCATCCTGTTCTACACGAAGCGGATCCACGCGATCCACGAGGTCAAGGGCAAGGACGGCGTCGGCGCGAAGATGGACTCGATGGAGCTCGAGCGCGAGCGCGGCATCACGATCCAGAGCGCCGCGACGTACTGCACCTGGTCGGGCTCGAGCCCGAAGGTCGGCATCAAGTCGCACCACATCAACATCATCGACACGCCCGGACACGTCGACTTCACGATCGAGGTCGAGCGCTCGCTCCGCGTGCTCGACGGCGCGATCATGGTGCTGTGCGGCGTCGCCGGCGTGCAGAGCCAGTCGTACACGGTCGATCGCCAGATGCGCCGGTACAAGGTTCCGCGCATCGCGTTCATCAACAAGCTCGACCGCGCGGGCGCGAACCCGTACCGCGTGCGCGACCAGCTCCGCGAGAAGCTGCGCCTCCACCCGGTGATGATCCAGATGCCGATCGGCCTCGAGGACAAGCTCGAGGGCGTCGTCGATCTGATCGAGATGCAGGCGGTCCGGTTCTACGGCGACGAGGGCGGACAGATCGAGTACAGCGCGATCCCGCCCGAGCTGGCCGAGGAGGCCGCGCAGTACCGCGAGATGATGCTCGACCAGCTGTCGATGGTGAACGACGCGCTCACCGAGGCGATGCTCGAGGACAAGGTCACGCCGGAGCTGATCCGCAAGAGCCTCCGCGAGTCGACGATCGCGCTCAAGTGCACGCCCGTGATGATGGGCTCGGCGCTCGGCAACAAGGGCGTCCAGCTCCTGCTCGACGGCGTCACGTACTTCCTGCCCGACCCGACCGAGGTCGAGAACATCGCGCTCGACCTCGACAAGGAGGAGGCGCCCATCGTCCTCGCGTCGGACCCGGCCAAGCCGCTCGCCCTCCTCGCGTTCAAGCTCGAGGACGGCCGCTACGGCCAGCTCACGTACGTGCGCGTGTACCAGGGCTCGCTCAAGAAGGACGACTTCATCGTCAACACGCGCAACGGCAAGAAGGTGAAGGTCGGCCGCCTCGTCCGCATGCACTCGGACGACAAGGAAGACATCACCGAGACGTCGGCCGGCGACATCTGCGCGCTGTTCGGCGTCGACTGCAACTCCGGCGACACGTTCACCGACGGCGACATCAACGTCGCGCTGACCTCGATGTTCGTCCCGAACCCGGTGATCTCGGTCGCGATCAAGGCGAAGGACTCCGGCGCCGAGATCAACATGTCGAAGGCGTTGAACCGGTTCACCCGGGAGGACCCGACCTTCAAGTGCTGGGTCGATCCCGAGTCCAGCGAGACGATCATCGCCGGCATGGGCGAGCTCCACCTCGAGGTCTACATCGAGCGCATGAAGCGCGAGTACAAGGCCGAGGTGGTGACCAGCCCGCCGCAGGTCGCGTACCGCGAGACGATCGGCCAGAAGGTCGAGTTCAACTACACGCACAAGAAGCAGACCGGCGGCTCCGGCCAGTACGGCAAGGTGATCGGCTACCTCGAGCCGTTCGACGGCGACTTCGAGTTCGTCGACGACATCCGCGGCGGGTCGATCCCCAAGGAGTTCATCATCTCGTGCGAGAAGGGTTTCAAGTCGATGATGCCCAAGTCGATCCGGCTCGGCGTGCCCAACACGGGCATCCGCGCGGTGATCAACGACGGCTCGTCGCACGCGGTCGACTCGTCGGACATCGCGTTCCAGGAAGCGGCCCGCGGCGCGTTTCGTGACGCGTTCCCGCGCGCCAAGCCGCGCATCCTCGAGCCGATCATGAAGGTGTCGGTCGAGGGCCCGGCCGAGTTCTCCGGCAACATCCTGTCGTCGATCATGCAGCGCCGCGGCGTCGTCCTCGGCTCGACCGAGGAGGAGGGCAACTGCCGCGTCGACGCCGAGGTGCCGCTCGCCGAGATGTTCGGCTACTCGACACCGCTGCGGTCCGGCACGCAGGGCAAGGCCGAGTTCTCGATGGAGTTCGCGAAGTACAGCGAGGTCCCGTCGAACATCTCCGAGGAGCTGCTGCAGGCGGCGGCGCAGCGCGCGAAGGACAAGAACAAGTGACGTGCGCCTCCCGGCGCTCTCGCTGGTGATCGTCGCGGCGGGTTGCTCGAAGCACCCGCCGCGCGTCGTCTGTCTCGCCGACGCAGGCCCGGTGCGCGTCGATCGCTGCGCCGTCCCCGATCGGACCGTGCGGTTCGCGCTCGCGACCGGCGGCGGCACCGAGCCCGCGCTCGACGGGCTGATCGATCGCGAGCTGCTCGCGCAGGCCGCGCTCGCCGCCGGCGTGCGCGCGCCGGCGATCGCCGACGTGCGGCGCTCGCTCGAGCAAGGCGACGCGCTCGCGATGGGCGCCGAGCTGCCGCCCGGGATGTTCGTGGGCGACGACGGTGGGTTCGACGCCAGCCGGCTGATCCGGTTCTCGCAGTCGTTCGGGCTCCCGGACGCCGACGCGTTCCTCGAGGAGCAGGTCCGCGAGCAGCTCGCGCGGGTGATGCGCGACCGGCTTGGCGACGAGCTCGCCGCGTGGCTGAGCGCGCGCTGCGCCGAGGTCCTGGCCGCGGGCAAGCTCACGATCGATCCCGCGCTCGCGGACGGGTACGAGCCCTGCATTACAGCGCCGTGACATGCTTCGCCAAGCGCTGGGATTCGCCTATGTCCTCGGGATCGCGGGATGCGTGGTGGGTGACACCACGCCCTGGGCCCCGGCGGCCGACGCCTCGGTGGGGCAAGCAGACAGCGATCCGGGGAGCCCGGACTCCGCGCTGCAGCAGGCGTGCGAGCCCGCCGCGACGATCCTGCCGGCCGGGAACCACAACGCAGGCCAGGCCTGCCTGACCTGCCACGTCCTCGGCAACGCGGATGGCGCCCCGCCGTTCTCGCTCGCCGGCACGCTCTACGACAGCGCCGCGGGCACCGCGCCGCTCGCGGCCGGGACGATCGTCGTGACCGACGCGAACGGCCTGACGCTCAAGCTCGCGACCGCGACCAACGGCAACTTCTACACGTCCGCGACGATCGCGTGGCCGGTGACGGTCAAGGCCAGCAAGTGCCCCGACGAGGTCCCGATGGGATCCCAGCCCGCCGTCGGCGACTGCAACGGCTGCCACACCGGCGTCGCCGCGCAGGGCAGGATCCACCTGCCCTGACGTATCATCGGGCGTGCATCGCCAGGTGAAGGGCGTCCTGTTCGTCGACTACGTCCGCATGCTGCGCGGCTTCAAGGACGTCGACTGGAGCGCGCACTTGCCGGCCGAGGATCTGGCGTTCCTCGCCGCGCGGATCGATCCCGTCGGCTGGTACCCGATGGCGACGTTCGAGCGGATGGGCAACCAGATCCTGCGCGTGGTGGCGCGCGGCGACATGTTCGCGGTGCAGATGTGGGGGCGGCTGTCCGTCGACCAGCTGCGCGCCGCGCAGCCGATGCTGGTCGAGCCCGGCGATCCGATCGAGACGCTCAACCGGTTCCGCGTCCTGCGCTCGACCTACTTCGACTTCGACGCGCTCGAGGTGCTGATGCTCTACGACGAGACCGCGCAGATCGCGATCCACTACCACATGGGGATGCCGGCCGAGGAGGCCGCGTCGATGCAGACGATCGGCTTCTTCGAGCGCCTGCTCGAGATCGCCGGCGCGGTCGAGATCCAGGCCCGGTTCAAGACGCGATCGTGGACCGGCGATCCCCGCACCGTGCTCGCGCTGTCGTGGCGGACGCCGCGCGCGCCGGCTCGGTGACGACGCCGCTCGCCGCGACGCGCTACGTGCGCGCGCTGCGCGAGGGCAGCGAGCGTGGGGCTCAACCTCGGCCTCGCGTGGCTGCCGGACGCGCGCGCTTACCGGGTGGGCGACGCGGTCGAGCCCCGGCTCGCGGCGCGGATCGTCGCGTTCGACCGGTGGATCGACAACGCCGATCGGAGCCAGCGGAACCCGAACCTCCTTTGGAGCGAGGGCCGGCTGTGGCTGATCGATCACGGCGCGGCGCTGGCGTGGCAGCACGGCTGGACCAGCGGGCTTCGGCGAGGCCGCGCCACCAGCCCTCGCCGACGAGGTGATCGCCGCCGCGACGCGCGAGGAGCCCGCCCCAGGGGACGGGTACGCACGAGGAGACTGCGTTCGCTGCGCGCTAGAGCGAGCGGATCCACGTGTACAGCGCGATGCCGGCGATCGAGATCAAGGCGTTGCGCACGGCCTCGCCGGCGCCGCCGCCGCCGGGCGCGCCGATCGGCAGCACGGTGTCGCGGCCGCTCTCGATCCACAGCTTCTGCTGCTGTGCGCCCTCGCCGAGCGCGATCGTCACGTCGACGTAGCCGGACGGCACGCCATCGATCCGGATCCGCTCGGTGTGCGCGCCGTCGACGATCAGATAGCCGTCGACGGCGACGACGACGTCGGACGCGGCGCTGGTGAACACGAGGACGAGCGAGCCGGTCGACAGCCCCGGCTGCGCCGGGTACCGGGCGCGCACGTCGTGCGCACAGCCGGCCAGCGCGAGGGCGATCGACACGGCCGCCGCGAGGAGCAGGCGAGCCATGCCTGCTTCGTCTCACCCGTCGGCAGGAGCGTTGCCCAGCACGTCGAGGTCCGGATCGAAGCTCCACGCGCCGCGACGCGTGGACTCCTCGAGCGCCTCGCCGAGCAGCGCGAGGAACTCGGTGCGAGGGACCTCGCGCGCGCCGAACCGATCGAGGTGCTCGGTGTGGACCTGGCAGTCGATCAGCTTCACGCCCCACGCGGCGAGCTGGCGGACCAGCGCGGTGAACACGATCTTCGAGGCGTCGGGCGCGCGCGCGAACATCGACTCGCCGAAGAAGCAGCCGCCGAGGCCGACGCCGTACAGGCCGCCGACGAGCTGGCCGTCCTTCCACGCCTCGGCCGAGTGCGCGAACCCGAGCTCGTGCATCCGCTCGTACGCGGTGACCATCTCCGGGATCAGCCACGTGCCGGACTGGCCCGGGCGCGGCGCCGCGGCGCAGCCGCGCAGCACCTCGCCGAACGCGGTGTCGAGCTTGAGCTCGTAGGGCTCGCGCCGGATCGCCTTGCGCAGGCTGCGGTTCACGATCAGCTCGGACGGCACGAGCACCATCCGCGGATCCGGCGAGTGCCACAGGATCGGCAGGTTCGCGCCGTACCACGGGAAGATGCCCTTGGAGTACGCGAGCAGGAGGCGCTCGGGGCGCAGATCACCTCCGACCGCGAGCAGGCCGTCCTCGGCGAGCTCGACCGGCGGGAACACGAGGCGATGATCCAGACGGAACACGGGCACGGGGCGCACAGTCTACTCGGTGCGAGGTAACGTTCGCACATGCGCTGGATCGTCTCGCTCGCGCTCGTGAGCGCCGGATGCGTGGCGAGCGCGGGGCCGCGGTTCCCCGACGACGTCGGCGCGGCGCTGGCCGATCACGACATGCGGCGGCTCGAGACCGACACGCTGATCGTCTACTACCCGTCGGCGCGGCGCGACCTCGCGGTGCGCGCCACGGAGAAGATCGCGCGCTGCCAGGCCGCGGTCGTGGGCAAGACGTTCCTCCACGGCTGGACCACCGAGGCCAAGCCCGTGATCGTGATGCCCGAGCTGCCGATGAACAACGCGTTCGTGATGCCGCGGCTGCAGGGCTACGAGGACATCTCGGTCGTGCCGACGCACCAGACGCTCGACTTCGCGACCGCGTTCGGGCTGCCGCCCGACGCCGGCGCGATCGGCTGCCACGAGATCGTCCACTACGTCCAGGCGCAGCAGATCGGCGGGCTGTGGAGCGCGATCGACCGGATCTTCGGCGACGTGCTGACGCCGCAGAGCGGGCTCGACGCGTGGTTCTGGGAAGGCCTCGCGACCTACTACGAGGGCCAGCTCCAGCCCGGGATGGGCCGGCTCGCGTGGCCGGCGTGGCGGGGCGTGTTCGCCGCGGCGTACGCGGGCGGCGAGCTCGACGGCAGCGATCTCAGCGAGGCCAAGCGCCTCGCGCCGCCGGGCCATCACTACCTGGTCGGCAGCCACTTCATCGAGTGGCTCGCGAAGACCTACGGCGACGACCAGCTGTGGCAGGTGATCGCGAAGCAGGGCGGCGCGACGACGCCGCAGCTCGACCTCAACGGCCGGTTCAAGAGCGTCTACGGCCGCACGCTGTCGTCGCTGATCGACGGGTTCGCGCTGCACCTCGCGCGCGACCTGCCGCGGCGCGCCGTGCCCGCGGGCCAGCAGGTGCTGCGCGCGGTCGGGACCGACGCGCGCTACGCCCGCGCGCCCGACGGCACCGAGGCGATCGTCGCGGAGGATCTCGACGTGCCCGCGTACCTCGAGGTCCGCGCGCCGAGCGGCGCGGTCGTGTTCTCCGAGCACCTCGTCGACGTGATCCCGCCGCGCCAGCTCGTGATGGCGGCGCCGCTGCTGGTGTCGGGGATGTCGTTCACCGCCGACGCGCGCCGGCTCTACCTGACCGTGATCGACCAGGGCGTGACGTACCAGATCCCGCGCCTGCTGCGGCTCGACCTCGCGTCGGGCGAGCTCGACGAGGTGGTCGCGGGCGTGGGCCCGGGCGGCGCGGTGTCGCCGGATGGCGGCGTGTACTGGACGCTCGCGGTCGACGGCGACGCGTGGGGCCTCGAGGAGTACGAGCTGTCGACGGGCGCGCGGCGCATGGTGATCGCGCCGACGCCCGGTCGCTACCTCCTGCGCGTCGCGCCATCGCCGGACGGCACGCGGCTCGCGCTCAGCGAGTGGGACGGCGCGCAGTTCTCGATCTCGATCGTGGATCGCGCGGGCCGCGCGATCACCACGATCGCGCTCGGGCCCGAGCTGCCGGTCTACGACGCCAGCTTCGTCGACGACGTGCGCGTGCTGTTCCTCGCCGACGTCAACGGCCGGTTCCAGGTGATGGTGCAGGACCTCGCGACCGGCGCGCGCGTCCAGATCACCGACGTGCCGTACACCGCGCTCGAGCCGCGCGCCGCCGCCGGCACCGTGCGGTTCCTCGATCGCGAGGGCTGGCGGTGGGACCTCGACGAGGTCGCGATCCCCGAGGCCCCGATCCCGGTGACGTCGACGACGCCCGCCGCCACGCCGGCCGATCCGTACGCGGGCGCGCCGGCGCTGCAGCTCCTGTCCGATCGCGGCTACTCGATCTTCGACGGGCTGTTCCGGCCGCAGCTGCACGCGTTCGCGTTCGCGTCGCCGGCCCCGAGCGCGCTGCTGTTCGGCGCCGGGTTCGCCGGTGGCGATCGCCTCGGCTACCAGCGCTGGGCGCTCACCGGGTACCTCAACCCGTCGCCGAAACCGGCGCTGTTCTCGTGGGCCGCCGCGTACCACAACGCGATGCTCGCGCCGTGGGGGCTCGCGGTGCAGGCGCAGGAGCTGCGCTGGCACCACCCGTACGATCTCGATCCCGAGGCGGCGGGGTTCGAGGCGTTCGCCGATCGCCGGCAGCTCGACGTCGCCGCGAGCTTCGGGCGGATCTTCCGCGGCACGACGCTGCTGTCGCTCGACGGCGTGTACACGCGCGACGCGTTCGACGCCTCGGTCGAGGCCGGCGACCCGCGGATCTGGCGCCGGCTCGGCGGCGCCGGGCTCACGATCGCCCAGGACACCGCCGAGGGCACGCGCTACGGCGGGATCCGCCGGCGGCTCGCCGGGGTGCTGTCGAGCGTGCTCTATCCGCGCAGGCTATCGACGTTCGGCGTCGACCTGATCGACGCGCGCGCCGAGCTCGCGGTCACCGCGCCGCTGCCGTGGACGCGGCGTCACGCGCTCGACCTCGACGTGATCGGCCGCGCCGTCGAGCCGCGCGAGGACGTGATGGTCGAGCCGCTGCTGCAGATCGGCGGGCCGGGGCCGCTGCTGGTGCTCTACGAGCGCGCGGACCCGATGGAGGATGCGCCGCTGATCGACGACGACGCGTTCCCCGATCACCTGCGGTTCGCGGAGCCGCTGCGCGGGTTCGAGGACCTCACGCTGCCGGCGCGGCGCGCCGCGCTCGGCACGCTGCGCTGGCGCTACCCGCTGATCATCGACGCCGGCTGGGCGACCAGCCTCTACTACTTTCCGGCGATCCTGATCCGCCAGCTCGACCTCGAGCTGTTCGGCGCCGGCTCGCTGCTCGACGACGGCACCGGCGCGTGGTCGCGCCACCTGGCCGGCGGCGCGGCGCTGAGCCTGGCGACCTACTTCTGGCGCGTCCCGGTGACCGTGCAGTACCAGGTGTCGCGCCGGATCACCGACGACGAGGCGATCAGCCAGGTCGTCGGCATCGGGATCGGGCTATGAGCGTCCGCGGGCTCGTGCGCGACGATCTGCCGGTGGTCGCGGGCACGCTCGCGCGCGCGCTCGCCGACGATCCGGGCTGGATCCACGTGTTCCCGGACGACACCACGCGCGTGCCGAAGATGGAGCGGATGCTCCGCGCGGTCACGCGCCTGGTCTACGTGAAGCCGGGCGCGAGCTGGGTGATCGAAGACGGCGCGGGCGCGGCGCTGTGGGAGCGGCCCGGCGAGCACGGCGTGGGCGCGATCGCGTCGTTGCGGCTGATCCCGCGGCTGACGTGGCTGATCGGCCGTCGCACGCGCGCGGCCCTGAAACTGTTCGCCGCGATGGAGCGGCGGCACCTGAAGGAGCCGCACCACTACCTCGCGGTGCTCGGCGTCGATCCATCACACCAGGGCCGCGGGCTGGGCCCGAAGCTGCTCGCGCCGGTGCTCGCGCGCGCCGACGACGCGCGCCAGCCGTGCTGGCTCGAATCGACCAACCCGCGCAACCACGCCTTCTACCTGCGGTCGGGGTTCGAGGTCGCGGATCAGCACGCCGTCGAGGACGGCCCGACGATCACGTTCTTCCTGCGCCGCCCGAGATAACCGAGCGCGAGCAGGAGCACCGCGAGCCCGCCGCGATCGCCGCCCGCGCTGCAGCCGCCGCCGCCGGGATCCTCGTCGAGATCTTCGCTGGTCCGCGGCGGCTTGTGCGGCCCGTGGAAGTTGCCGATGTCGGGGTACGCGCAGCTCTCGCCGATCGCGAACCCCTCCGACGGCGACTCCGACAGCCGCGCCTCGGTCGCGGGGCCCCAGTCGCCGTCCTCGTCGATCGGATCCTCGGGGTGGTTGCGGTTCCACAGCCGCTGGAACGCGAGCACGTCCGAGCCGCGCAGATCGGGCGACCCGAGGTGATCGAAGTGGACCTCGTCGCCGGGGACGGTGTGGGACCAGCCGTTCGCGCCGAGCACGCTGACCCGCTCGCTCCAGTTCGCGACGTCGATCGCGCGGCCGCTCTCGTGGTTGGAGCTGCCCGGGTCCGCGGCGGCGGTGATGCCGCACCGCCCGGCCTCGAACCACCGCACGATCAGGTACTGCTGCGCGACCGTGCGGTACGCGCTGTTGAGGCGGATCTCGCCGAGCGCGGCCGCGGCGAGCAGATCGTCGCGCGCCTCCTCGCCGAGGTAAGGGAGCACCGCGCCGCCGCTGAACACCAGGCCATCGCCCTCGGCCACCTCGACCAGCTGACCCGGCATCAGGCAGTCGACCTCGCGGGCGATCTGCTCCGAGAGCTGGACCACGACCTCGGTGGAGCAGCCGGTGTCCACGAACGACTCGACCGGATCGGCGTCGGCCGTGTGCAACCCGGAGGTGGCAACCAGCGCGCTGGCGATGCCGAACTGTGCGAATCGTCTGGCGGTGGCGACCATCCGCTCGGCATCACAGCAAAGTCCGTGCGCGCTGTGAACGGTTTTCGCTGGAATCCCGCACCGACACGCGGCTACCTTCCCCCACCCTCATGAACCGCCCCCTCCTTTATACCCTCCTCTTCCTCGCGGCCTGCGGTGGTGACGACTCCAGCTCCGGTGACGACGTCGACGCGGGAGGCGGCGCCTGCGCCGACCTCGGCACGCCGTCGGGCACGATCGCCTCGTTCCCGGGCGACGTCAGCGGCACGGTCCTCGGCGAGGGCGCCGATCTGACCGTCGCCGAGGGGACGTGCACGGTCGACAACTACTTCGAGCCGGTCGGCGAGGACACGGTGATCGCGCTGGAGGGGCTCACCACGGGCCAGCTCTACGCCGCGGTGCTCGAGGCCGACGATGATCTCGGGTTCTACGTGCTGTCGAGCTGCGAGGTCGCGGGCGGCAGCGTGACCGGTGGGTGCGATCTGTTCGAGGACGGCACGCTCGGCGGCGAGCAGCACACGTTCACGGCGAGCGCGGAGTCGCAGCTCGTCGTCATCGACACCGGCAGCGACAGCGCCGACCTCACCACCGGCGACTTCACCCTGCGCGTGTTCGAGGCCGAGTGCGAGACCAGCGACGACTGCTCGGGCGGCACGCCGAACTGCGTCGGCTTCGTGTGCGTCGAGTGCGCGACCGACTTCGACTGCACCGCGGCGACGCCGTCGTGCGACCTCACGACCAACGAGTGCGTCGCGGGCTTCGACATGTGCACCGGCGACGACGGTGGCGACACCACCGCCCCGGGCGACGACGGCCCGACCGTCGCGACCGCGCTGACCCTGCCGACCGTCGGCGTGGCGACCGTGGTGACCGCCGCGGTCTGCAGCCTGCCGTCGACCGAGGCCGACTGGTACACGTTCACCGTCGCCGGCGCGGACGTGACCTACGGGTTCGCGCTGACGTGGGCGTCCGCCACCGCCGACCTCGATCTCTACGTGCTCGACGACACCGGCGCGATCGTCGCGGCGGGCGAGAACTTCGACCAGGCGCCCGAGGGGTTCCTCGCCGAGCTCGGCGCCGGCACGTACTACGTGATGGCGCGGCAGTACGCGCCGGCGGACGCGGCGGCGGCCGCGGCGTACACGCTGACGTTCTCGGTGCCCGAGTGCCTCGACAACTTCGAGTGCGTCGGCCAGGCCGGCGAGCCGGTGTGCTCGGGCTCGGGGGTGTGCGGCGTGGGTCCCGCGGAGTGCACGAACGACGACGCCGGCGACACGGCGACCGGCGGCGACGACGGCCCGGGCGGCGCGCGCGATCTCGGCGGCGCGGTCGACACCGCGGTCCCGCTGCCGGGCCGGATCTGCAACACCGGCGACGGCGAGACCGACTTCTACAAGGTCGACCTGTCCGCGTCGGGCAGCGGCCTCGACCTGTCGCTCGAGTGGACCGACGCGACCAAGGACCTCGACCTGTTCGTGATGGACGACGAGGGCACGATCTACGGCGCCAGCTTCTGGAAGAAGCCGGAGAACGTGGTGCTGACGCACCTGGCGGGGCAGCACACGTACTTCATCCGCGTCGACCTGGTGTCGGGGGACGACATCGTCGACGCGAGCATGGTCGAGTACACGATCACCGCGACGCGCCGCGCGGCGGTGAGCTGCGGGACGCCGGGCCTGGGCGCGGCGAGCTGCGCGCTGACCCACGCGACGCAGGTCTATCGCGGCGAGTGCCTGGCGAGCGGCGCGTGCGAGTCCATCACCACCACGGGTGGCGCGAACAACGCCCCGTGTGACACCGGCGAGGACTGCACCTCCGGCACCTGCTCGTACATCCTGTTCGAGAAGGACGCCGAGAAGAGCGTGTGCACCACCGACTGCGCGTCCAACGCCGACTGCGCGACCCTCACCGGCACCACCTGCACCACCGGTTTCGGCGCGAACCTCTGCGTCCCCGCCTGCGCCGACGACCTGTCCTGCGGCGCCGACATCAACAGCTCCACGATCGACACCGACCAGCCGTGGGACTACCTGACCTGCACCACCCCCGGCTCGTCCGGCGTGTGCAGCCCCTGACCAGGACATTGTTGTCAGGCGCCGGGTGGACGGCGACGGAATTCCGGAGAGTTAGGGTTGGCCCTGGGGTTGCTGAGTACGGACCCCATGCGCCTCCTCCCCGCCTGCCTCGCCGCGTCCCTCCTGCTCGCCCTCGCCCTCGCCTCCCCCGCGCTCGCCGGCGGTCCTCCCGGATCGGTCGAGCCCAACGACGAGACCGTGCCGCAGACCCACACGGTCCGGTACGGCAAGGAGGTCGTCCTCGCGGATCTGGTCTGGCTCGGGGCGATGACGGTGGTGGCTCGGAGCGACTCCGAAGGGGGCGCGGCGTCGCTGATCGGGCTCGGCTACTTCGCCACCGGCCCGCTGATCCATCTCCGGAACGGGAACGGCCGCGGCGCGGCCAAGAGCCTCGTGGCGCGCACGGTGCTGCCAGCCGCGGGCATGCTGGTCGGCGGCCTGCTCGCGATGGATGCGGAGGACAACAACCAGTCCTACGAAGACGACGAGCTCATCGATGACGACGGCTTCGCGGTGCTCGCCGGCGCGGTCGTCGGCGGTTTCGTCGGCATGGTCACCGCGGTCGTCCTCGACTGGACGACGTTCTCGAAGAAGACCGTGGAGGGCCGGCCCGCGAGCTGGGCCGCCGCGCCGAACGTGAATGTCAACCGCCACGGCGCGACTGTTGGCGTGTCCGGATCGTTCTAGGCCGTTCCGGATCTGCTGGCCTGCAGAGATCTTTACCCCGCGATCCGCGGCTGCTATCGGTCGAGCATGCGGTTGCCGGGAACGCCCGCGCCTGCGCCTGGGAGGGCGCCGGTGCCGTGCGTCCGTCTCACCACCGAGTCGTTGCTGGTCACGTCGGGTCGGATCACCGATGACGTGCTCGCGGCGGTGCTGCGCCTCGACTTCGACTACGACGGCGTCACCGTGCGCGCCGGTGATCCGATGGGCATCGTCTACGACGAGCCGACCCTGCGCCGGATCGTCCGCGACCGCGCCGCCGAGGGCCGCGCCCGCCGCACGCTGGAGGGCCTGGGCGCGATCGAGCTCGACTGCCTCGACGACTGCGCCGCGCCCCACGGCGCCGAGATCGACTACGTGCTCCGCCTCGACGGCGACGTCCACGCGCTGTGCGGGTTCTCCGCGTACGGGATCCCGCAGCTCGCCGCGCTGGGCTGGCGCGTCGAGATCGATCCCGCGTACCCGTGGCAGGTCGTCGACGCCGCGGCGCCGCTGTCGGTCGACGTCGAGCCGATCGCGTCGCGGCCCGACTGGTTCGGCCTCCACCTCGGGATCGAGGTCGACGGCCACCGCGTCGATCTCCTGCCGCCGCTGCTCGAGCTGATCGAGGGCGCGGCCAGCCTCGACGCGCTCGGCCGGCTGCCGCGCAAGTGCGTCGCGGTGCAGATCGCCGAGCGGCGCTGGCTGCCGATACCGCCCGAGCGCCTGCGCCTGCTGCTCGAGGTGCTGCGCGAGCTCCACGGCGACGGCCCCGCGTTCGTGTTCCCGAAGACGCAGGCGGCGCTGGTCGCGCAGCTGGGCGCCGCGCTCCACGACGCCACCCGGCCGGTGCGCTGGCGAGGCGCGACCGAGCTCCGCGATCATGGCTACGCGCTCGCGCTCGGCCCGCGTGGCGAGACCGCGCCGCCGCGTGGCTTGCAGGCGCAGCTGCGACCCTACCAGCAGGACGGCGTCGCGTGGCTCGCCCACCTGCGCAGCCACGACGCCGGCGGCGTGCTCGCCGACGACATGGGGCTCGGCAAGACGCTGCAGACGATCGCGCACCTGCTCGCCGAGCACGAGGCCGGCCGCCTCGACGCGCCGGCGCTGGTGGTCACGCCGACGTCGCTGGTCGGCAACTGGCAGCGCGAGCTCGCGCGGTTCGCGCCGTCGCTGCGCGTGCTGACGCTGCGCGGGCCGCTGCGCCACGGCCGGTTCGCGGAGATCCCGGATCACGACGTCGTGCTCACGACGTACCCGCTGCTCGCGCGCGATCGCGACACGCTCGCCGAGCACGGCTACCACCTGCTCGTCCTCGACGAGGCGCAGACGATCAAGAACGCGCAGTGCTCGACCCACGACGCCGCGCGCGCGATCACCGCGCGCCATCGCGTCTGCCTCACCGGCACGCCGATCGAGAACCACCTCGGCGAGCTGTGGGCGCTGATGGACTTCTGCAACCCCGGCCTGCTCGGCGACGCCGATCGGTTCAAGGCCGAGTTCCGCGTGCCGATCGAGCAGCACGGCGACGCGCCGCGGCTGGTCGCGCTGCGCGAGCGGGTGCGGCCGTACCTGCTCCGCCGGACCAAGGACGCGGTCGCGCCCGAGCTGCCGCCCAAGACGATGATCGTGCGCGCCGTGGATCTCGGCGGCGCGCAGCGCGAGCTCTACGAGAGCATCCGGATCGCCGCGCACGCCGACGTCCGCGAGCACCTGCGCACCCGCGGCCTCGCCGGCTCGACGATCCAGGTGCTCGACGCGCTGCTCAAGCTGCGCCAGGTGTGCTGCGACCCGCGCCTGGTCGCCGCCGACGCCGCGCAGGCCGCGGTCGCGAGCGGCGAGTCGGCGAAGCTCGAGCTGCTGCTCGAGCTGGTCACGCAGCAGCTCGGCCAGGGCCGGCGCCTGCTGGTGTTCTCGCAGTTCGCGCGCATGCTCGCGCTGATCAGCGAGGGGCTGCTCGGCCGCGGCGTCGGCCACGTGACGTTGACCGGCAGCACGCCGGATCGCCAGAAGCCGATCGACGCGTTCGAGCGCGGCAAGGCCGACGTGTTCCTGATCTCGCTCAAGGCCGGCGGCGTCGGGCTCAACCTGACCTCTGCGGACACGGTGATCCACTACGACCCGTGGTGGAACCCGACCGCGCAGGCGCAGGCCACCGATCGCGCGCACCGGATCGGCCAGAAGAAGCCGGTGTTCGTCTACGACCTGATCGTCGCCGGCTCCGTCGAGGAGCGCATGCTCGGCCTCCAGGCGCACAAGCGCCGCCTCGCCGACGCGATCCTCACCAACGGCGGCACCGGCCCCGCGACCCTGACCGAGCGCGACGTCGAGGACCTCTTGGCACCCTTGGCTTAGCCCGGCGGGCTAGATCGACGAGTCGATGCGGTCGCCGGGGCCGAAGTTGTCGAACCACGCGACGGGCATGCGCGGGCCGAGGTGGACGGCGCACCACGACTTGGCGTCGACGACGATCACGCCGGCGACGGTCTGCTTGTCGTACTTGCGCATCGCCTTGAGCGCGTCGACCGCGGCGCTGCGCGAGTTCTCGCCGCCGGCGACGCGGGCGGCGATGTCGTGGGCGAGCGCGAACCGGAACGCGGCGTCGCCGCAGCTGGTCGAGATCGCGATCTCCTCGTCGGCCCAGGTGCCGACGCCGGGCACCGCCGAGTCGTCGATCGTGCCAGCGCGGCGGAACACGGTCCCGCCGGCCGACGTCGCGGCCGCCAGATTGCCCTGCTTGTCGACCGCGACCGCGCCGACGCCGCCGCCGTCGGTGCGCGGCGCGCCGTTGCGGACCTCCTGGAGCAGCGCGTACGTGAACGGCGTGACCAGCGCGCCGGGCGCGGCCGGCATGATGCCGATCTCGGCCGCGAACGCCATCGCCGCGCTGCCGGCGAGCAGCACCTGCTCGTTCCGCTCGAGCAGCGCGCGCGCGACGATGATCGGCGTCGCCAGATCCGGCGCCGCGACGACGCCGCCCGCGCGCCGGGTCGCGCCGTCCATCACCGAGGCGCAGGTCTCGACCAGGCCGTCGCGGGTCAACGCGGAGCCGATGCCGGCGCCGAACTCGGGATCGTCCTCGAGCACGCGGACCGCGACGACCACCGCGTCGAGCGCGCCCGCGCCTCGCTCGAGGAGCGCCTGCCCGGCCGCCGCGGCCGCTCGCACCCCGGCGCGCAGCCGCTCCTCGCGTTCGGGCGCGACCGGCCCGGCCCCTCCGTGAACGACGATCATGCCCCGAGCCTACGCGATCACAGCGCCCAGATGACGCCGCCGGCGGTGAGCATGACGCCGACCGCGTCGTCGAGCGCGGCGAGGTCGGACAGCCACGCGGACGCGGTGACCTCGAACCGGCCGAGCGAGACGCCGCCGCCGAGCGCGGAGCCGAACACGAGATCGGTGTCGCTGTCGTGGAGGCCGGCGATCGCGACGTCGGTGCGGCGGACGACGACGCCGACCTCTCCGTGGAAGAAGCCGCGGACGCGCCCGGGATCGGAGACGTGGTAGCGCGCCCCGCCGAGCAGCGGGAACATGACGACGGTGGTCTCGGTGCCGGCGCGCTCGCGCGCGAGGTGGCCGATGCCGGCGAGCCGGGCGGTGATCGTCAGGTCGGCCGACAGCGGCACGCGCACGCGCACGCCGGCGCCGAACCCGACGCCGGCCTCGTCGCGCCACGCGCCGAGCGGCAGCACGACCACCGCGTCGGCGCCGAGATCGTTACGCGGCGGCGGCGGCGACAACGACGGCTCCGCGGCCGCCGGCGCGACCAGCAGGACCAGCGTGAGCGTCGCGAGCCGGACCATCGCCGCGGGCCTACAGCGCTAGTCGACGATCGGTGCGTCGGTGGCGACGCCCGCGCCGAACCAGCGGAACGCACTCGACTGCGCCGGCGTGCCGACGCCGGTCACCCGATCGATCGTGATCATCGTGCCGGTCTGCGCGCCGGGCGTGTCGTCGACGAAGCCGAAGATCGTGCCGCCCCAGTAGCCGAGGCCGAAGATCTTGTCGTAGCCGGTCGACGTGGCGCCGATCGGGGTCGCCGCCCAGGTGGTCGTGTCGATCGTCGCGAGGAAGTCGTCGGCGCTCAGGTCCGTGCCGATCGTCACCGTCGCCAGCGTGCCGACGCCGTGGACCGAGACGATGTCGCCGCTCGACTTGATCTGCATCCCGCCGGACAGCCCGTAGTTGCCGAGCAGCGTCGTCGCCCCGGTGGTCGTGTTGACCTCGTAGACGTTGCCCTGATCACCCGCCGCGACCAGGCGCTCCGCGCTGCTCTGATCGTTGGGATCGAGCGGCACGAACGACAGGC
>Ga0163144_10003714_pt1 | contig 34752 bp, 29 predicted proteins | sample OliLak19BULKMAT1_FD_123175 | JGI IMG/M metagenome (GOLD analysis project Ga0163144, IMG submission 123175) | Freshwater microbial mat bacterial communities from Lake Vanda, McMurdo Dry Valleys, Antarctica - Oligotrophic Lake LV.19.BULKMAT1 | ecosystem: Environmental > Aquatic > Freshwater >...
TAGCTATGGCTGAGGATAAACTCAATAATTTACCAAGAAAAATCCTAAACTTCTTGACTCCAAATGAAGCTTGGAATATCAATAATTTACAAACCGTTGCACTTGTTTCTTGATTGTACCATTTGAGTTGAAGTATATGTCTAAACAAATAGAAAAAATTATAGAAAAAGGTCTATTTGCCAGCCGTTGGCTGATGGCCCCCTTTTATATAGGCCTTATTGGCGCATTAATTGTACTATTATGTAGCTTTATACAGGAATTATGGCACTTCATTACCAGTATTCCCATTATTACACAAAATGAAGCAGTACTCGGCATTCTTTCATTGATAGACCTATCTCTTGCCGGCAACTTACTACTAATAGTCATTTTTTCAGGTTACGAGAATTTTGTTTCAAAAATCGACTTTGATGATCACAAAGATCAACCAGAGTGGCATGGATCTGTTGATTTTTCAGCATTGAAGCTAAAACTCATTGCCTCAATCGTTGCCATTTCAGGAATTCATTTGCTAAAAGTTTTCATGGATGTACATAAAACATCGGAAAACGAAATTAAATGGATGGTTATTATTCACATTGCTTTTGTATTTTCCGGAGTTTTGTTAGCAGTTATGGATCGAATTGCCGCGAGCACAAAAATCAAGAAAAAGAAATAATCCATTTCCACAATTAAGCTTAGAACATTAATTATGGTAAACATTTAATTGCGGTAAAAATTCCAAGCATGAGAAAGAGCTCTACCTACTCTAGTATTAGGAAAACATGAATCAGAGCCTATGACAACCAATTCAGCAAGTCGCCCAGATATCCTAAGCGTTTGAAGCGTAACCCAAGGTTATTAGCCAGCACCCCTCCTACAGCCGCTTCCAAATCATAGCGGGAATAATTACGCTTACCTAAAAAACTAGCTGTTACACGAAGATTCTTTACTTCTTAATTAATCTCTACAGGAAGATTATGAACCCTAAATGAAGAAGCTTTCAAATTTCTTAAACTTTGCCTGGTATGTCCTATTCCTCTTATTTCTCCCCCATACTAAATATGCATCATCTATACATCTAAGCTGGTTTACACAGCTGCTATTATCGCAACAAAATAAAAGATCTCTGGGCCTAGTTTTTTATTACTAACTTCCGAAAGTAAATATGCTTCAGCAGCTGCTATCCATTTAAGGCCTCGAATAACTCGACACCAAACTTGTACAAAATCCATCCTAATATGATTTTTGGTATTTTATCTTTAGGTTAAAAGAATAGAATCCTTAAAACAAGAGTTTTTATTTATCGTATGTCCTATTAACTCTCAACTGACCTTGAATAAACTAAAATAGTTATATATAATAATCATTTAGTATCGTTTGAAGTTATCAAGAATCTAATTCCAGGTGATTTCCTGTGCCCTACGTAAGCCTTAAATATTCACCGCGCCCTTGGACGAATATCTATAAATTATCGATTATAGCATCTATAGCCGCTTGAGCACATATGCCATCCAATTCAGGCGTAGCACCACTAATGCCAATTGACCCAATATGTTCACCATCTTTCGTAATAATTGGTAAACCACCTTCTAATAATACTATTCCAGGCACTCCAAGATAAGGAAGATTTGCAAGCTTTTCGTTCTTAAGTGCTAGATCCTTAGTAGAAATGGGCATGCTTGCAGAAGTCAAAGCTTTAAGAGGAGCCATTCTAACACTAACTACACAGTTATTATCCATACGACGGTAATATTTCAAATTACCGTGGTTATCCATAATAGCAATAACTATTTTCAAGGAGCGTGTTATAGCCATATTTTCAGCAGCATCTGCCATTTTTTTAGCCATATTTAAAGATAACGCTTTGACAATCAACATATGTATGTAACCTATATTTACTGCCCCAGAGCTTTAACAATATCTTCCACCACTTTTTTTGCATCACCAAAAAGCATCAATGTATTGTCTTGAAAAAACAATTCGTTCTGAATTCCAGCGTAACCAGAAGACATTGACCTCTTAATAAACAAAACAGTCTTTGATAAACCAACATCAAGGACTGGCATACCATAAATAGGACTGTCTTTATCAGATTTAGCAGCAGGATTAGTCACATCATTAGCACCAATTACAAGGGTGACATCGGTTGAATTAAAATCAGCATTTATTTCTTCAAGTTCACAAACATCTTCATAATCAATATTAGCTTCTGCCAAAAGAACGTTCATATGACCAGGCATCCTTCCAGCTACTGGATGAATTGCAAATCTCACTTTTACGCCAGCCTTCTTAAGTATCTCAGTTAATTCCTTTATTGCATGCTGAGACTGAGCAACAGCCATCCCATAACCTGGCACAATTATTACCGATTCAGCCCTCTCAAGCATAAAAGCTGCATCTTCAGCGCTGCTAATTTTTGCAATTCTATCGTCCTCGTTTTGCACTAATCCAGAGTCTTTTTGTTTCATGAAAGCTCCGAAAATCACATTAAATAAGGACCTATTCATAGCGCGACACATAATGTGACTTAAAATAGCACCACTTGCGCCGACAAGAGCTCCCGTAATAATGAGTAAACTATTACCAAGCGTAAAGCCAATACCTGCAGCCGCCCACCCAGAATATGAATTAAGCATTGACACTACAACAGGCATATCTGCGCCACCAATTGGTACAATAAGCAACACGCCAACAATTAAAGAAGCAAGTACTAGCAACGTAAAGATAGATAAACTTTGATACTTAGCAAAATAGTATATTAACACCACTAGCATTACACTAAGTAGAAGACATACATATTGCTGACCAAAGAATTTCATTGGCTTAGCACCAATCAATCCTTGCAGCTTACCAAAAGCAATTAATGAACCGCTAAATGTAAGAGCACCAATCGCCGCACCCAAAGACATTTCTATTAACGCCCCGACTGGTATCGCACCTTTTTCACCGATGCCAAAATTTTGTGGTGAAATTAAGGCTCCAAAAGCTACTAATACTGCAGCTAAACCTACCAATGAATGAAAGCCAGCAACAAGCTGCGGCATAGCAGTCATTGGTATTTTTTTAGCTATCACACCACCAATACCGCCACCTAAAACTATGGTAATAATAAGAGCTGTTTTTTGAGCAAACGAAGGTATATTAAACGTAGCTATAAGTGCTATAGCCATACCTATCATGCCAATTACACTGCCTATTCTCGCAGATTTGGGTGAAGATAAACCTTTAAGAGCAAAAATAAAACATACGGCCGAAACCAGGTAAGAAAATTCGATTAGTTGTATTGTCATATAAATTTATTTTTTCTTGAACATTTCAAGCATTCTTTGGGTTACTATAAATCCACCGAAAATATTGATTGCAGCCAAAAAAGTTGCAAAAAAACCAAATGCTGAAGCTACACCAAAATTTACTGAACTTGCTGAGATAAGAGCACCAACAATTACGATACCAGAAATTGCATTTGTTACAGACATAAGCGGGGTATGCAGTGACGGTGTAACTTTCCAAACAACATAATAACCAACAAAACAAGCAAGCGTAAAAATTGTCACAGCATAGACCAATGGATCAATATTATGACCTCCTTGAACAATAATATCCTCGCTCATTTCCTGAAGCTTAAGAGATAACTCAGTTGCTTTTACTGAAATTTCTTTAGCCTCATTTATAGCTAATGGCAATTTTTCTTTCATATATATTTTCTCATGACAATTTCAATGTTAAATCAGATGCTTGAATTTAAAGACGAGATTGCGCAGTGTACACCTGGTACGTGAGCACAAATGAGACCTAAAAATTCACGTGTATCATTAAAATTGGAATTGTTATTATACTTTAAATTTTTTGTTTATCATACTCCCATCAATACTAATGGTCATTTCCTCAACTAGTTCGTCCTTAAAATTTATTTTTCTATCTTGCACAGCATAATCAAGAAAATTATATAAATTTTTTGCATATAGCCTCGAACTATCCCCAGCAATTTTTGTTGCCAGATTGCTCCATGCAACAATTTTTACTCCCTTTTTCACTAACACTTTGTCTTCTACAGAATCTTCGACATTACCCCCAGAAGAAGCAGCCATGTCAACTATAACTGAACCAGGTCTCATTTTTGCAACCATATCTTTGGTAATGAGTAACGGCGCTTTCTTGCCTGGAATTTGGGCAGTAGTAATGACAATGTCATACTTATCTATTATTTGATTAAGGAACCTTTCTTGGATCGCTGCAAAGTCACGAGATACTTCTTTTGCATAACCAGTTTTATCTTCAGAATCAGTCATTAGTTCAGAAGGATATACAAATTTAGCACCTAAACTTTCAGCCTGCTCTTTTGTTGCCAGCCTGACATCATAAGCTGAAACAACAGACCCTAGCCTTTTTGCTGTAGCAATTGCTTGCAGTCCAGCAACACCGATACCAAGAACGAGTGTTTTTGCTGGGTTAATTGTTCCAGCAGCGGTCATCATCATTGGGAACGCTCTATCAAAATAATAGCTAGCTTCAATCACTGCCCGATAACCAGCAAGATTACTCTGGGACGAAAGAGCGTCCATTCCTTGAGCTTTTGTAACCCTTGGCACCAGCTCCATAGCAACAGTTGAAAGCTTTCTTGACGCAGCTTTTTCTAAGTATTCTATATTTGAATATGGCGACATGAGTCCTATTATCGTCGCCCCTTCTTTTGCCATATCTATTTCGTTGAACTGGTCTATAAGCGGCGTAGGCTGTACTTTTAAAATAATATCTGCATCAGATAATATCTCAAGCATAACCGAAGAAACTGCTGCACCAGCATTTTCATAATCAACGTCTAAAAAATTGGCTCCAATTCCTATGCCCCTCTCGACGAACACCCTATAACCTTTTTTGACATATAGTTTTACTATGTCAGGAGTGATGGCTGTTCTAGCTTCGCCTTTTTCCCGTTCTTTAATTGCCGCAATCTTCATTGTATAATAATTTCAACTAAATTTATTCTTGAAGTTATACTACCCATTCCTTATCATGTGAACATCAATTTCACCTTAAAAAGTAGATTTTTATGCGCATTAACACAAGTAAGACACATTTAATACCATTTTCCATCATGAAATATATGATATTAATGTTATTACTAACATCAACTCACTTCGCAAGCGCTGCTGATATTTCAGAAGAAATTAAATCTTATATAAGTAGCATTAAATCAATTGCAGTTGAGTTTATTCAGGAAGATAGTACAGGCAGACTAGCTGAAGGTATGCTTATTATTGATAAGCCTTATAAATTTAGGTGTAATTACTACGAACCATTTCCAATTGTTATTGTTGGTAATAAAAACTATGTCTCTGTGTATGATTACGAAATGGGACACCTTAGTAGAATCAAAGCAAATGAAAATATTTTTAACTTTTTGCTAGTTGATAATGTCAGTTTTGATAACCAATTTGAAATTTTATCTGCAAAACAAAATAATAATAGCTACGTTCTACGCTTAAAAAATCACGATTTAAACAAAATTAGTGAAATTTGGTTCGATAAAAAAAATAAAAATATCCAAAAAATGCAAATATTCGAAGAGAATAATAATATAACTCTCACATTTGGGAATACTATGCAAATTGGCAATATATCAAGCAGCTTATTTATAATGAAAGATCCAGAGGTTTTTGGTACACCTGATAGATTCACTAAGGCAGAGCTCGAAACAAAGTTTAAGAAATTATAACACTTACAAGATCTCCTAAATCTTCAAAAATATAATCTGGCCATTATATAATAATGGATAATGATATAAAATATGGCTTGATTGAGCGTACTAAAACAACTATCTTTATCCATGGCTAGTACTGGGCGTATGCTTTGTTTAGTTGGTCAGATCCGAAAGGAAGCAGCCAGAGCATTTTGTAAACGGGTCGGTACTAGCTATATAGCTTCTTAGTCTGAGTTAGGAAACGCTAATTTTAAGTGTCCTACTCAAGTTTTTTGCTGTTCGCATAGTAAATTGATCTAAAATCTAGTAGTTTAGCAAGTTCATGTCAGAAGAAAGTTTAAAATACATACCCTTTGCTCGCAAGTATAGATCGACCAATTTTTCTGAGTTGATTGGACAAGAAGTTTTAGTAAAAACGCTGTCTTACTGCATTGCAAATAATCGTTTAGCATCAGCTTATTTACTCACTGGTATTAGAGGAGTTGGCAAAACTTCCTCAGCGCGCATAATTGCAAAAACTGTAAATTGTACCGATCTGAGCAGCCATGGAGAACAAATTGCACCTTGTGAAAAATGCAAAAATTGTATTAGTTGCACCAAACAAAATCATCCAGATATTATTGAGATAGATGCAGCTAGTAGAACTGGTGTTGACGATATCAGAGAAATAATTGAAAGTAGTGAATATAAACCGCTTTTAGGCGCTTATAAATTCTTTATTATAGATGAGATTCACATGCTTTCAAAAAGCGCGTTTAATGCGCTCCTTAAAGTTATAGAAGAACCACCCCCGCATGTAATTTTTATTTTTGCAACAACTGAAGTACAAAAAATTCCGCTTACTGTAATATCAAGGTGTCAGAGATATGATCTTAGGAGACTTTCTTACGAGGAAATTCAAACCTTGCTCAAGAAAATTGCTCAAAAAGAAAATATTAAATTTGAAGAAGAAGCTTTAAAAATTATTGCAAGTAAATCTGAAGGTTCTGCTCGCGATGCTGTTGCTATGATAGATCAAGCAGCCTCGTATCTAAACCAGCAAAGCGATTCAGATTTAATTACTGCTGAACTTGTCGGCAAAATGCTTGGTCTATTACGTGCAAATATCATCATTGAATTTACACAATTGATTATTGCTAATGCTCCTGGTAGAGCAATAGACTTATTAAGCGATATTTACGCCGAGGCTAATAGTTTAGAATATTTTGTTCAGGTTATGGCCGATTTTATCGCAGAACTTTGTAAATCAAAAGTTATTCCAAATTATCATAACCCTTTATATCAAGATTACTCTAACGAATTATCTAGTATTTTAATTGGCACACCACTTTCCAGATTAACCACTTTGTGGCAAATATTTAGCATTGGTTTGCAGGAAATCAAGCAATCCCACAATGAGCTTGTCACCGCACAAATGATTATCATTAAAGCCATTTATGCCTGTAATTTGCCACTCATTGAGGATATTATAGATCCTGACAAAATTATTTCCCCAGCCCCTCAAGAAAGCAAGAACAGTGTATTTGATTTTCTAAAATTCTGTTATCAACAAAAAGAGATGGAAACATATTACTTATTATTAAATGAAGTAGGGATTCCAAAATTTCAAGATTTACAGATAGAAATTGCCTGTAATAACAAGGATACAAACATACAAGCTAAAAAAATCGAACAATTGCTAAATGAATGGTCTGGCAATCAATGGAAAGTTAGTTGTGAAATTCGTCAAAATATTACTACTTTAAAGGATATAATGCTTGAAAAAGTTAGACTATCTGAAGATTATCAAGTAATAAAAAATCAATTTCCTGATGCAAATATATCAGATATAATATTGAAAACTGAAAATTAAAACTCAAGAGGAAGCAATGAATATTAATCAGCTTATGAAGCAAGCTCAGGTTATGCAGAAAGAAATGCAAGAAGAGATTGCTTCAAAACAATATATTGGCAAATCCGGCGGTGGACTAGTTACAGTATCTATGAGTGGTAGCGGCGAGATGCTTAAAGCATCTTTGGATCCTTCTTTGTTAAAAGCAGACGAGAAAGAAATGCTTGAAGATCTTATTGTGGCAGCTCATAACGATGCAAAAGCCAAAGCTGATGAAGATTCAAAAAGCAATATGTCTAATGCATTTGGCGACCTTGGAAAATTACCACCAGGCTTTGGGTTTTAGGAATTTTTTAAAGAGAATTTCTCAGTTATTCTGAACTTATTTCAGGATCTAATCAAATAACTTATTTCAGCATGAATTTAAGTATGCGTAAAACGTCGGGACTCGATCAACTTATTTATTTATTTTCTAAGCTTCCAGGACTTGGTAATCGTTCTGCGCGGAGAATAGTATTGCATTTATTACAAGATAAGGATTTACGCATGCGAGCACTGATTCAGGGCTTAGAAGATGCATCTGCTCAACTTACTAATTGCCAACTTTGTGGCAATATTGACTATACTAAAATTTGCGGTATTTGTTCAAATGAATCTAGAAACGATTCCATAATAGCAGTTGTAGAAACTGTAGCAGAGCTTTGGGCAATCGAACGCAGTGAAATATTTCGTGGTAGGTATCACGTTCTTGGAGCAACTATTTCGGCATCCAACAATCGTAATCCAAATGACTTAAGGTTACCAGAACTTCTAGAACGATGTAATAAAAACAAAACATCGGAACTTATCATCGCCACCAACTCTACATTAGAAGGTCAAACTACTGCTTACTTTATCACAGAGTATTTCAGGGATAGTTCAATCCACATCTCACGCCTAGCAAGCGGTATACCCATTGGTGGAGAACTTGATTATCTTGACGAAGGCACCCTATCCGCTGCGCTTGAAAGCAGAAGGAAATTTAATTGATTATACCTGAAAAAGTTGGTTCTATCCCATCTGTCGTAAGCAGAAAATATCATGTTATTTGCTTCTTTTTAAATATCATCTCATTATATATGCAACAATAAATAATAGGCCAAAAAAAATTTAAATTACGCGAATGAAATTTTAAAGGAAGAAAAAAGTATGCGCATTGCTGTTTCTGGCACACATTTTATAGGTAAAAGTACGCTTATTGAAGATTTTATTAAAAAACATCCCTCTTATAGATGTGAAATTGAACCCTATTATAAATTACAAGATGAAAAAATAATGGAATTATCATTGGAACCAGATCTTGATAGTTGTATAGAGCAATTAGATTATAGTATTAATCAACTAAATGACTGTGCAAATGAAGAAAATATAATATTTGATAGATGTCCAGTTGATTTTGTAGCTTACGCAATGTGCGCATTAGATCAGGATTCTATTGATATAAATGGTAGCGAAGTTTCAGAAAGATTCCCTGAAATCAAATTAGTGTTGAATCATTTAGATTTAATCGCTTTTTTGCCGATATCTAAAGAAAATTCTATAGAATATATTGAAGAAAATCCGACTTATCGTAAAGCAGCAGATAAAATTTTTAAAAAAATATATCGAGATGATATATTTGATATTTTTCCGACCTACGAACATCCGAAAATAATCGAAATTTCTGGTAACCGGGCAGAACGGATAAAAAAATTAGAAATTTTTTTAATTCAATTGTAGTTCTTGACGGTTAAGACAGTATCAAAGCCTTTAGGAATATTACGGCACTTGAAGATGTTAATAAATCTAGTCTCTATCTTTTATTGATATTGACTAGTTTATTTCTATAAATCACCATTTGCACCATAGTCATAATCGTCTTCACCTACCAAATTCATCTCGTGATTATAGTGGTCATTGCCTCCAAATCCAGGATATAAATGCGGGTTAATTTGTTTATTTGCATATTCCAATAAATCTCTCATTGCAAAACCACTAAAATTATCAAGGCGATTATTTTCTACCAATTTGGAGAAAAAATTACCAACAATATAATCTGCTTTTAGAGAGTTTATATCGGCATCAAATTCTATTATCTTTTTTTCTTTTGCATAATCGATGACTTGTAAAACAGCATATTTAACGCCACTATACGCATAGTAATCTTCACCACAGAGTATACTTGGAACCATATTACCAGGATTATTCTGTACGATTTTGCATAAATTAATTACGAAATCCTTACAATAACGATCAACTTGATACCCGTATTCTCGTTTTCTGGTACCATAACTATCAGAATAATTTTGAGTAGGAACAGAATCGCTAAAATTAGGTCTTGAGCTTGAGGAATAACTATAATAGAAAACACCACTACTAGAAGCAGGCACACCATAATTATCGTATTTTGAGCCGTAACCATTCTCTAAACAATTTAGGTCTGCTGACTTTTCTATGTTTTCCCTCATTAAACCTGTTATACCTTCAACAAGTTCTTGTTTCTGAAAAACTAACTCCAGGATTTTATCTTCTTGCTCAAAAGATTTAGGTAGCTCTTCTGATTGCTTTGAAGAATTACTTGAATTAAATACTTCTGCACAAGAGTCTTTTGCTAGTAATTTGTAAAATAGATTGTAATCTTTTTCATCTTCATACTCGAACGCATCTAACATCTCCAGAAGAGCCTTATGAAAATCTTTAGCATCTAAGGTATAAATCTTAGACGCGTCCTTGCCATTTTCTGTCATTAACTTAGTGAAAGTTTTAAAAAACAGCCCTTTTACTAATTCTGTTGAATTGCTATATTCCTTTGTTGGTTTTTTATTTAATAAATCGTACTTGAACCCCTTAATAGCTTCTTGTAACATTTCATTAGATATTCCAGAGTTTTGCAAAGACTTTACCACTAAATCAGCAAGATCTTTAGCCTTTCTCTGTATCACAAAATCGCCAAAATTAGTAATGGATTCAGGAGCGGTATAAACATTGTTGCTGTCAAGAACCCTATATGTATGCACCAACATTCCCCAAGGTGCACCTATACTCCTAGCTAAATTAGCAATAAACTGATCCATGTTATGGCCATTCTCTTTACACTCAAGAAAAACATAAGCTAGTTCCTGAGAAGTATTCCAAGAATTGTTGTGTACACAATGTACTAAAGAATCGTTTAAGGTAGAAATCAGACCAACAACTTTCTTTGGAAACTCTGGGTTAGCAACTATTTCCATTGCTAACTCACTAATTGGATCGATAAAGGCTCCTTGAAACTTCCCAGCATCTTTATATATTTGATCAACTATTCCCGGTATTTTTGCTTGTTCTTCGGCAAATTCTACTAACCTCATAACGTTATCCGTAATTTCTACCAGGATACTGTCAATATCAATTTTTTTGGAAGAATATTTAGAATGTAATTCTTTTTGCCTTTCTTTAACTGCCCACTCGTTTAATGGAGCATGAACGTTGTTACCATCAATTTTGAGTGACTGTAATACTACAGGGTTTTTTGGTTCATCAGAGCCACATTCTCTAAGTAAATTAATAATTTCCATACCATTTTCTGGCCCAACAAGAGATATTTTTTCCCTCACAATATCTATCAATTTTTTGCCTTGGCTATTTTCATGGTTAATTTTAAAAATAGGTAAGCCAATTTTATCTTGAAGAATTACGTATTCCTTGATTAAAGAAGGATCTTTTTTTGCTATTAGCATCAACAAGCTATTTCCTTCCTTATCAACTGCTGCAGTCCAATCAACCTCTACACTATGCTTTAATAATACATTAATAATCTTTGTATTATGAAATTTCACTGCTTCAGCTAAATTAGACATAAGGTCAGTTGCATCAATTTTTACTCCTTCCGATAATAATTGATCTGCTATCTCAGAATTGTATTTTATGGCTTTAGGAAGAAGTTTTTCTCTATTTTCTATATTACTGTTATAAGATTTTACTACTATATCTAAGTAACTCATAAGGTCTTTAGATTCATTTTTTGCTCCTACGGATAGTAACTGTTCAGATATCTTAGAATTGAATTCTATAGCTTGAGACAAGAGTTTGTTTTTATTTTCCGTGTTACTAAATTCTGCTTTTAATAAGGTAGATGCAGCATTAGAATAAACTTCTTTCTCAGCCAAGTTGTAGTGATAATCTGTTACTTCTACACCAAATTTTACTAACCGCTCCATAAGCTCTATATTACGGTTAACAATCGCCGCCTCTAATAAAGTAACTTCTTCAACTGAATTAGATATTGCAGCTAAAGGTGAATTAATATCAGTTACTTTACTTATTAAAACATCAAAAACTTCTGATGAGATCGTGTAGAAATTCAGCAGAATATTAACTATAGCTTTTTGATTAATTTCACTATTTGCAAATAGAAAGCTAACCATATCAGTATTACCATTGTTCACAGCTGCCGATAGTGGATTATTATAGATATTTTGTAGATTTACTTCCGCTTTATAAGTTAATATAAGTTTTTTAGCAAAATCAAAATTTTGTGAATTAATAACTTGTGTAAGAGGAGCAATAGAAGAGTCTTTAGGATTGATTTCTGCTCCCTCAGCTATAGCAGACTCTGCTTCTGTGAAGTTTTTATTCCAAATTGCTTGCATTAGCTTGTTGTTTAATTCTTCTTGATTTTTTGACATTTTATTAAGCCCGTAAATTAAAATAATTATTTAATAAAATTAAACTACACGGCTCAGAAAGTCAATTATATATTAATTTTTATTAATTAATACCTCGTCATGTGTCTTGGAAAGTTCTTGTTAACCTCCGTTTCTTTAACAAATTGTGCCCATTGTCCTAGTCTACTATATAGTCCAGTATTTGTTCAAATGTATCTAGAAATGATTCCCTAATAGCAGTTGTAGCAACTGTAGTATCAGAGCTTTGGGCAATCGAACTTAGTGAATATTTTGTGGTGGTATCACGTTTTGGAGCACTATTTTAGCATCCAATAATTGTAACCCAAATGACTTAAGGTCACCAGAACTTCTAGTCGGAACTTATCATCGCCACCAACTCTACATTAGAAGGCCAAACTACTGCTTACTTTATCATATATTTCAAGGAAATTTCAATCCATATCTCTCGCCTAGCAAGTGGTATACCTATTGGTAGAGAACTTGCTTATCTTGACGAAGGCACCCATCTGCTGCACTTGAGGGCAGAAGGAAATTTAACTGATTAAGAAGCATTAAATAATAACCCAAGTTTTTAAAAAGGCTAACATCCTATATTACAATTCAATAGACGATTCTGTGTAAAATTTATTGCATTACTCATAATTATGGCGCTGTTAACAAATTCAACCTAAAAGATTTTCACACCTTTTTAGTCCAATTATAAAACTTCTCGTTCCATTATCCAATTGTTTCAGGATTATAAACAACCTCGCCAACCTCACTATTATCCACCCCTAATAATAGGCTATCCTGACCGTTTTCGTGTTTTTGAACACTATCAAGTTGACTTTTTAGAATATCATACTCTGATTGCTTTATAACAAGTATTTTTTCAACTTGAGGTTGTTTTAAAATTAATATAGTGTCTCTTAAATCCGATTTATCTTGTTTTAAACCTTCATTCTCTTCGTCCAAACGTTGTAAACGTTTTTCTAATTGAATATTAACTTCCGTGACATGCCTGTAATCTCTAGTCAAATCACTTATTTGTTTATCTTTCTCGCGTAATAATTGATCTCTTTCTTCTAAAGATACTCTTAATTGTTCAATCATTGTCGCTAAACCTCCTTCACTTGCTAATGTTTCACTTTTAGAGGCTTTGTCTAGCTCATTTATCTCATCCACAGCTCCTTCGGCTATTTTAGCATTATGCTTTATCCATGCTTGTGTAGTCGCTTCGCTTTGAGCAATAAGCGCCTCATCTGCTGTCATTTCATCGAATAATGCACTGTGTTGATGATCATGAAGGGATTTTTGCTTAGTTCGTTGTTTAGACATAAAAAATTCCAATATTAAATTGATATCATCTCAATTTAATCACGCTCCTAATTAAAGACAAGAAAAATATTTTAGTCCTAGGTTGTTTTAATTTCTAAAATCAAATCTTAGGTTAGACTATAACGCCTTTTATATTGTTTTATATCAAACCCATGTAATTTAAATATGGGATTGGTAAGAAAAATCCTTGCAATTGGTTACTGTTCAACGGTAAAATACTCACATCATACTTATTAGTTTGGCAAGAGGAATATGAGGAATATAGTGAGTAAAGACTTTGAGCGGACAAGTTTTTTATTCGGTGCTAATTCTGTATTTATTGAAGAATTGTACCAACAATATCTAAATGACCCTTCTTCTGTTGACCAGAGTTGGGTTGAATTTTTTAGCCAGCAATCTGACATAGCTTCATTCAAAAGCACGTCAAAGGTTATAATCAAAGATTTGCCGAAACAAGAAGCAGCTCGTGCTGATTCTAAAACCTTATCTGAGGTAGAAAATAAACTTAGAGCTAAGTTTATGATCACCGCTTACAGAGAACATGGACACTATCTTGCCAACCTTGATCCACTTGGTCTTGAGATAAAAAAAACCCATGCCGAACTTGAGCTAAATATTGAAGATTTTGGGTTCTCAGAAAATAACCTATCTCAGAATATTGATGTCACAAATGAACTTAGTGATATCAAGAAATGTTCTGTTGCTGAACTGAAAGAAATCCTTGAGAGAACTTACTCTAGCAATTTAGCCGCAGAATTTTCTCACGTGGAAAATAGCGAAGAGAGAAAATGGTTATACGACCAACTCGAAAGAGCAAATACTCATCGTATGTTTAGCGCCGATGAAAAAAAGAAATTTTTGAAAGATCTTGTTGAAGTTGAAGGTTTTGAACAATATCTCCATACCAAATTCCCAGGAGCCAAGCGCTTCTCAATTGAAGGTGGTGATGCTTCCATAGTATGCCTAGACACTGTGATAGAGGAGTCAGCAATTTCTGGAGCTGAAGAAGCTGTACTTGGTCTTGCACATAGAGGCAGACTATCTACGCTTACCAAAGTTATGCAAAAACCCTATCGCGCTGTACTTTCTGAATTTTCAGGTAGCAGTGCTTTTCCAGACGATCTCGACATAGCTGGTGACGTAAAGTATCATATGGGCTACTCATCTGATAGGGTAATCAAAACCGGTCAAACAATTCATTTATCTCTAACCCCAAACCCTTCTCACCTTGAAGCTGTAAATCCAGTAGTAGCAGGTAAAGTTAGAGCTAAACAAGATTGCAAGGGAAGAGATCGCAAGAAGGTGGTTGGCATTTTAGTCCATGGAGACACTGCATTCTGCGGGCAAGGCGTTGTCGCTGAAAGCTTAGTCATGTCAGGGCTAAAACCTTATGACGTGGGCGGAATTTTTCACTTAGTCATAAATAATCAAGTTGGGTTTACAGCAAATGCTGAGGATGCAAGACCGGGACGATATTGCACTGAGGTTGCTAAAATGGTCGGAGCACCAATTATTCACGTCAATGGCGATGATATTGAATCTGTAGTACTTGCCACTAAGATAGCTTGTAATTACCGCAACAAATTCAGTAAGGATATAGTAGTTGATATTGTGTGCTACCGTAAATATGGTCACAACGAAGGTGATGAACCGATGTATACTCAGGCGGTAATGTATAACGTTATTAAAAACAAAAAAACCCCTGCTTCACTATACGCCGATCAACTTGTTAGTCAGTCAGTAATTGACACTGGTTATTACCAAAAATTAAAACAAGAGTTTAAAGAATTTTTGGATGAAGAATTTAGTCAGATTAAGAATTACAAGCCTAGAGCTCAATGGCTTGAAGGTAAATGGACTGGTTTTGAACGAAATAATAAAAATTCTCTGATCACTGGTGTGGCTACTCTTGAGTTAAAGAAATTAGTCAAAATTTTATGCACAACACCCAAGTCTTTCCCAATCAATAATAAGCTTGAAAAGCTCTTTGCTTCGAGACTTGAGACAGTTAATAATAACCAACCTATTGACTGGGCCACTGCTGAGCAGCTTGCTTTTGCTACTTTATTACAAAAAAACATCCCAATTAGGATAACTGGCCAGGATGCTGGGCGAGGAACATTTTCACACAGACATTCTGTGTTACATTCACAAGTAGATAAATCAATATACGAACCACTAAATAACATATCAAAAGATCAAGCATTTTTTGAAGTAGCAGACAGTAACCTATCTGAATATGGAGTGCTCGGATTTGAATATGGATATTCATTGGTTAATCCAAATCACTTAGTAATTTGGGAAGCTCAATTTGGTGATTTTTGTAATGGTGCTCAAATAATGTTTGATCAATTCATTTCTTCAGCTGAAACTAAGTGGCTTAGAATGAGTGGTTTGGTTTGTTTGCTCCCAAATGCTATGGAAGGACAAGGACCTGAACATAGTTCAGCCAGGATAGAGCGGTTCCTACAGTTGTGTGCTGAAGATAACATGCAGATTGTCTATCCTACCACCCCGGCCTCAATTTTTCATCTACTCCGCAGACAGGTACTAAGGACTTTCAGGAAGCCTTTAATAGTGATGTCCCCAAAGTCGTTACTTCGGCATAAACTTGCTGTATCAAGCCTATCTGAGCTAGATGCTAATACATCTTTTGTTCCTGTAATTGATGAGATTGATACTGATGTTAAAGCTAGTGATGTTAAAAAAGTTATCTTCTGCGCAGGGAAAGTCTATTATGACTTGCTTGAAGAAAGAAGAGAAAAAAAGATCAAAGATATAGCAATTATTCGCCTTGAACAACTTTATCCATTTGAGAAAGATCTAGTTGCAACCATTGTTTCTAAATATGCAAAAGCAAATAGTTTTGTTTGGTGTCAAGAAGAACCAAAAAATATGGGATCCTGGAATTTTATAAGACCTCATATGGATTCTGTGTTGCATGAAGCAGGTATAAAAAAACCTATTGATTTTGTTGGTCGGCCAGAAGCGGCCTCCCCTGCTGTTGGGTATCTTTATGCTCACAACAAGCAGCAAGAGACGCTTGTTAATGAGGCACTAAGAATTAATCCACTATAAAAACTATGGAGATTTTACTACTAATTATATATATTAAAATAAGTTCTTAATATATATTTGATTTTTGTCAAAGACCGCCCTGAAGACAAAAATCTTATATTTTATTCGTAAAAAAAGTATTTTTTGCACAGCAAAATAACTTTTTACAATAGGCTAAATAAATTTGAGTTTTGGAGAGTGAAGTTATGAGCGTTCAGATTGTAGTACCAGCATTGGGTGAATCGGTTTCAGAAGCAACAATAGCTAAATGGTATAAAAAACCGGGTGATGCTGTAAAAGTAGACGAGCTTTTGCTTGAACTAGAAACTGAAAAGGTTACATTAGAAGTCAGCGCCTCAGCTGAGGGTATACTTGAATCTATTGATAAAAAAGAAGATGAAGTAGTCACAGTGGGACAAGTAGTTGGCACAATTAAAGCCGGCTCTATTGCAGCTGAAAGTAAATCAACACCTATGCAACCAGCTCCAGTTACTACTGCTTCCTCTATGCCTGTAATCCAAGCTGTTCCTGTATCAAACAAACAAGTTGATGTAACTAGTACAATGCCACCTTCCGTACAAAAGCTTGTAACTGAGAACAATCTCAATCCAACTAATATTACTGGCACAGGTAAAGACGGCAGAATTAATAAGGGCGACGTACTTAATGTTTTAAATAATGCTGTTGCTCCCTTAAATTCTACTGGGCTACCGCAAATCAATAGTAATGAGAAACCGGTAGAGCGTGTCCGTATGTCTCGCTTGCGCAAGACTATTGCTCAGCGTTTGAAAGATTCACAAAATACTGCAGCTATCTTGAGCACTTTCAACGAAATCGATATGAGCAAAGTGATTGCTCTTCGTACGCGATATAAAGATTCTTTCCAAGAAAAACACGGGGTGAAGCTTGGCTTTATGTCGTTCTTTGTTAAAGCCGTGATCAATGCATTAAAAGAAGTTCCATCAGTTAATGCCGAAATGGAAGGTGACGACATTATTTATAAGCATTACTATGACATAGGCGTAGCAGTTGGAACAGAGCAAGGACTTGTAGTACCAGTTATTCGAAATGCTGACAGAATGAATTTCTCGGAAATAGAAAAGGGAATTGTATCTTTAGCAGTAAAAGCAAGAGATGGTAAACTTTCAATGTCCGACCTTACGGGTGGAACATTTTCAATTACCAATGGCGGCGTGTATGGCTCGCTATTATCAACACCAATTATTAATCCACCTCAAACTGGAATTATTGGCCTACACAATACGCAAGAAAGGCCAGTGGCTATAAATGGTAAGGTAGAAATACGTCCAATGATGTACATTGCTCTTTCCTATGATCATAGGGTAATTGATGGTAAAGATGCGGTTACTTTCTTGGTCAAAGTAAAGCAAGCTATCGAAGATCCGGAGCGTCTATTGCTTGACCTTTAATGAAAATTCAAATTATCTCGGTTGGAAAACTATCTGGTGAGCTTAGCAAAATAGCTGATAAATATAAAAAAATGATCGGTTGGCAAATACGAACTACTGAGCTTCAGCATTCAAAAAAATCCTCACCCGAAGAAATAAAAGAAGATGAATCCAAGCAGATTGGAGCTAAAATTACCAACGGATCATATATAGTGGTCCTTGACCTGGTTGGCAAACAAATCAGCAGCGAGGGTTTTAGCACTGTTTTTGCTAAACAAATGATGCTTGGTAAATCAATAGATTTCATTATCGGTGGTGCATTTGGCCTTGATGAAATCATCCTTAAAACAGCAAACATAAAACTATCTTTATCCGAAATGACTTTTCCACACCAACTTGTTAAAGTGATACTGCTTGAACAAATATACCGAGCTCAAACTATTTTGGACAATCATCCATATCACAAGTGATCTATTTCATTTCTGCATAGGCTGGAATCCAGCTTAAAGACTGGCTTTCCTAGTAGATTATAGCTTACACGGTAATGACAGATAAAATAGTACTAATTTAACTTAACTGCGGCGGCTTTAGAAAAGTCATCCTGAACTTGATTCCTTGATCTTAGGTAGCAGAAAGAAGATCCTGCATTAAGTTCAGGATGACTTTTCTCGCCCGTAGACGAGGCATGCAGCCTATTCATGACCAGGTTTTGCAACATTATTGTGAATTATCTTATCCATAGTTCAGGTTATATTACAATCTAAACTGAAAGCTTGCTGTTAGCTCATTACCGCCAAAATAGAAATTGGTAGATCGGTACTCGTTGCTCCAGTCCAATTTACTATTAATGTATGTCACAAGCTCAGCGAGGGCAGCCCCTGCTATGACTTGTCCTGCAGTGTGTTCTTTTGCTTTTACTCTACTATACCCAGTAACCGCAGCAGTTACATATAAAGGAATGGAGATATATTTATAATTCTCAGAAAAAGTTCTCACATACGCTGCCGCTGCCCACGCCGAGGCGGTGTGACCTGAAGGCATACCATCAAAACGATCCTTTTTACCATCAATGCTAGGCCTCTTGCTAGGTTGCCACTTACCCTTATTAGCTATTAGTTTGGCACTATGCATAGTCACCCATGTTTGACCATAGATCAAAGCAAAATGGCCAAATCCTTTTTCTTGTGAAGCAAGGCTGCTTGCAAAAACTGGATTTATTATTTGCATGTAGTCGCCAAAACTTCTAAGTGGGCCCTTTCTTGACTTTGCAGCAAACGCTGGAGCCATGTTAAAGATTATAGAACTTGCTACAAGTATCGGCAGAACAATTTGTTTTAGGATTTTCATATATATTTTTAGAAAAAAGATAGGCGTTATTTACACTTGAGAACATGAATAACGTTATCCATTGATTTAGATAGCATCTTAAACACGGAATCCGCGCCTATATTTAATAAGCGCGGATTCCTATCAAAACGTAGTAATGGTAAACTGATTAGAATCCCATACCACCCATGCCACCCATTCCCATACCACTAGGCATACCGCCACCAGATTGTGAATCTTCTTTTACAGTTGGATCTGCGATAATTATCGCTTCTGTTGTAATAATCAACGACGCAACTGATGCAGCATCAATTAAAGCAGTTCTTACCACTTTTGTTGGATCGATAATTCCGGCTTTAAACATGTCTACATACTCCATACTCTGAGCATCAAAGCCCATAGTATTTGACTTAGACTCTTCAAGCTTACCAACCACAATAGCTCCATCAACTCCAGCGTTTTCTGCTATCTGACGGATAGGTGATTGCATTGCTTTCTTAACAATATTCACCCCAGCTTGCTGGTCTTCATTCAAAGCTTTTAGATTTTCTAGTACTCTAGCTGCATAGAACAAAGTTGCACCACCGCCAGCAACTACTCCTTCTTCTACAGCTGCTCTTGTTGCATGAAGCGCATCTTCTACACGATCTTTTCTTTCTTTCACTTCAACTTCTGTTGCACCGCCGACTTTTAGAACAGCAACACCACCAACTAGTTTAGCTAGCCTTTCTTGTAGCTTTTCTTTATCATAATCAGAAGTTGTCTCAGCTACTTGTTGACGAATTTGTGAACATCTTGCTTCTATATCAACTTTCGCACCAGCACCATCAACAATTACAGTATCTTCTTTTGAGATCTTAACTTTTTTAGCACTACCTAGCATTGAAAGACTTACATTATCAAGCTTCATGCCTAAGTCTTCACTAATTAACTGACTACCGGTAAGTATAGCTAAGTCCTCTAGCATAGCTTTTCTTCTGTCGCCAAATCCTGGAGCTTTAACTGCTGCTACCTTCAAACCGCCTCTTAATTTATTAACAACTAAAGTTGCAAGGGCTTCTCCCTCTACGTCTTCAGCGATTATTAAAAGTGGTCTTGAGGACTGAACTACTGCTTCAAGCACTGGAAGCATTGGTTGTAAACTCGAAAGCTTTTTTTCGAAAATCAAAATATATGGACTATCAAGCTCAGCTATCATTTTCTCAGAATTAGTAACAAAATATGGAGAAATATAACCCCTATCGAACATCATTCCTTCCACCACATCAACTTCAAAACCGAAATTTTTAGCTTCCTCAACTGTGATCACGCCCTCTTTGCCCACTTTTTCCATCGCTAAAGCAATTTGCTCACCAATCTCTTTATCACCATTTGCAGATATAGTACCGACTTGTGCTATTTCTGCTTTAGAACTAATAGGTTTGCTTGCTTTCTTTATTTCTTCAAGTAGGTGAGTTACTGCAAAATCAATACCTCTTTTTAAATCCATAGGATTAAAGCCAGCAGCAACAGCTTTGTTACCACCTTGGACAATTGCTTGAGTGAGAATAGTAGCAGTTGTGGTACCATCACCTGCTACATCAGCAGTTTTGCTTGCAACGGATTTAACCAGCTGAGCACCAAGATTCTGCATTGCATCTTTTAGTTCTACCGCCTTTGCAACGGTTACTCCATCTTTTGTCACTCTAGGAGCGCCAAAAGATTGTTCTATAGCAACATTACGCCCTTTTGGACCGAGAGTTATCTTAACAGTGTCTGCTAAAATATTAACGCCCTTGATCATTTCTTCACGTGCTTTTGTGCCGTATTTAATTTGTTTAGCCATAATTTTCTTCTCCTAAAAATATAAATATTACTTAATTATACCCCGCAATTTTAATCCAGAGAATTGTCCCACAGTTTCTATTTATAGTGGTAACGACTCAATCTCCGAGTAACTCTCGCAATTGTACTTATTAATCTTAAACTTTAGTATTACTTTACAATAATTCCCATAACGTCACTTTCTTTCATAATGACAAGATCCTTACCATCGATTTTTACCTCTGTACCACCCCATTTACCATACATTACTATATCACCAACTTTTACTTCTAATGGTACAAGTTTTCCATCTTTATCTCTCACACCGCTTCCTATAGCAACGACTTTACCTTGCATAGGCTTTTCCTTTGCAGTATCAGGAATAATAATTCCTCCCGTGGTTTTTTCTTCGCTTGGTAATGGAGAAACAGCGATCCGATCATGTAGTGGCTTAAAATTCATCTTGAACCTCATAATATTTAGTTAAATTGCTCTTGCAGTTGTTATATATGTTCGCTTGAAATTACTTCAAGGGCAAATAACAATTTTTATTCAGAAAAGTTCGGTATGGTTGATATTCAGGTTGAATAAAGGCTAAGGATTATTCTACATACCCCTATTTTAGGAAGCAATTTTTACAAAAATTGAAGCTAATTATTTTTATACGCACCCGTTTTCTTCCCTCAACTACTATGTATCGTTGACTTTTTTGAATTACTAGAATATGTTGCAGTATTAGTTATATTGATGTCAGGATATTGATATTTACCAATTTAAATTAGCCACAAACGACAAAAACTTAAGCAAAAAGATATATGCCCAAAAAACCTGCCTTTTCAAAAGATCTTAAAGCGGTACAGGAACAATATACGGACTATCCTTATCCATTAAGAAATCCAGAAGATGAAAAAGAAAGATTAATACAATTATGGGGTAGTTATTTAGGTGAATTAAATCATTGGCTCTATGCTGGTGGAGAAAATTTTGAGAATAATTTCAGAATTTTAGTTGCTGGAGCAGGTACCGGAGATGCTGTAATCTATTTTGCTGAACAATTAAAAAATACCAATGCTGAAATTGTGTACTTAGATTTCAGTAAAACCAGTATGGCAATTGCTCAAGAAAGAGCAAAGATCCGGGAATTAAAAAATATTACTTGGGTTAATGATAGTATTTTAAATGTTCCAAATTTAAAGCTTGGATTATTTGATCATATTAACTGTGTTGGAGTACTCCATCATCTTGAATCTCCAGATCTTGGTTTGAAAATTCTGAAAGATTCTTTAACTCCAAAAGGTGGGATGAGCCTTATGGTTTATGCTACTTATGGTAGCACTGGTGTTTATCATATTCAAACACTTATGCAAATGGTAAATAAAAATGCTTCTTCTCGGGCAGAAGAGTTAAAAAATGGCTGGGCTGTGCTTAGTGGTTTACCTAGTTCAAATTGGTATGTTAAAGGTAAAGATTTAATGAATGACCTTAGTATGGGTGATATTGGAATGTATGATCTTTTTCTTCATAAACAAGATAGATCTTATACAATTCCACAAATTCACGATTTTGTAGCTAATGCTAGCCTTAATTTCGTCGATTTTACCAATTATCAAAGCAGGATAGTTTTAAGACTAGAGAATTACATTACAGATCAAACTTTGCTAGCTGAGCTTAAGAAAAGAGATTTAGTAGAACAACAAGCAATGTGCGAAATCATATCAGGCAAATTAATTAACCATAGTTTTTATGTGTCAAACCAAAAATCTTCAATTGCTTCTTTTGATGATCTTGATAATGTACCGTATTTTTATATGATTCATGGCATAGCAAAACAAATTTATGAGTATTTGGAATCAAATCCTAATCTTGTTGATATTAATTATTCATGGAAATCTCCAGTAACAGGTGAAGAGTTAAAGATCACTTTACCAGTTACAAGTTTTACAAAATATTTATTTAAACACATGATTTCTGAGAATATAAGTTTCAGGGAAATTTTTGATGCAATAATGGCCGAAATAGGTGAAAAAATTGAGGATAAATTACTGGTTCAAAGTGTAAAAAACACATTGAGTGTTTTTCAAGAAGCTGGCTTACTTCTTCTCAGAAATAAAAATGTTAGGCAGTTTGGTATATCAGCTTAATTAAAGATTATGACATTTATACGCAAGGTAGATATTTGCTTTTATCAGTATTTTTAGTTATACAACAGCCAACCAAATATAATTCCGTCAAGCAACTTAATCTATATCTATTACCTTAAATCAAGGTTTTTTATGCAATTGCTAATTAACCCTTAGTGATTCTTTTTCTTTATTATAAAGTAAATAAAATTAACTACATATACAATTTAAGGAATAAAATATTTTAATATTTTATATACACAATTTTAATTTATAATTACAAAAATCATGTAAGTTTAAGCAAAATTTTTTATATATTAAGTATTATTCAATTACACTAATTACATTTCTATATTACTAATTTTTATTTAATGTATCACTCATATCTCTAATAAAACAAAGTTAATTGCCTTGATATTTATGTTTTTATTATTAGTTTATTAACAACCTTGCTTTTTTTGAAACCTTATTTTTTAATAAATATATAGCATACTTATCACACATACTCATTAAGCCCTAGACCTCAACCTTTCTTAAGTATACACTCTATAGTTTTTTCAAATTTGATTACTAGATATTAACTTTTAATACATAAACATAGCTCTATGATAGCAAATATAAGGGCAGTTATTAGTTAAAGATGTTATTTACTATTTCAATTTTTAGTTAATTTTATAATCAAGTTTCTATAGAGTGCACAAGGTTTTGTATAGTAAAGCCGTTCACAAAAGTAAATATAGGTTAATTATTTAATTGCTTGTTTATTAATAAAGTTATTGAAGATTTTAAAAGTTTAGATATATTTAAGTTATACATCTACATATATAATTAAAATATAAATTTTTAGCGCACAATAATTAAGATAATTAATCATGTTTAAATATAGTAAACCTTTACTGTTATGTATTATAATAAATTTATTTAATATAAATATAACACAAGCAAGTGTAAAAAGAAGTGCCAAGGTATGGACCCCTGTAGATGCTAGTCACAGCGCTCGTCTTGGATCTGGATGGCAATCAAACGAGAGAATGAAATCTGGCTCTGGCGCCCTTGTATCAGAAATCGATAGAAGCAGCGCGCTAACAGCAAGTGAGCGTATAGCACTTTTGAATGGATCACGTAGTTTACCAACCACCCTTTCAGCTGATAGGTCAGTGCTAGTTACGGTCGGCCATCAAGCCGACAGCAGCAGGATAATTGTCTCATCGCAGGACCTAGTACCACAAAATTCAGCAGAAACATTTTCAATTCTAAATACAAAAAAACCTGAAAAAAGTAAAATAGTTCGGGTACAAAAAAACCGCACTTTAAAAAGAGGTGAATTTGAAAGACTTGCCACCTTAAAAAAAGGTGAATTTGAAAGGCTTGTCTCATCAGAAAACACAAATAATACCGGAGAAGTTGCGGCAAAAAATAATACTCCTCCTATAGAAACAGAAAAAACTAGTACAACGTCGTCCACAGGAAAACTAGAAAGCACTGTATCACCACAACTTGCGTATCGTATAGATCAGTGGGTTCAAGGAAATATAAGTGATAGCAAGATGCTTAAAGCAATGGCTCGTGAGAAAGCTTATTCATCTGACTCCTCATTTTTAAAAGCACTTGACAACATAGATTCACATGATGACATCGGTAGTATTGACGTAACTATGAATACCGATGCTCTTCATAAGCTTAATAACGTAACAGGTAAAAGAAGCGGCTTAGCAGCGGTACAATACTGCATTGAGCATGGTATCTATTGTGGCGGTAATGGCGGTGATGAAGGGAGCCCTCCTCCCCCCCCACATGATGATCATGCTATAGCAGGAATGTCCAATACCGAACAGAAACATTTGTTTATAGCAACACTACACGATATTTACGAAGAAGATAAAGATGCTGCAGTAAGGTTAGTTAATGACCGTCATACAGAACATAAAACATTAGATTTATACGACGAAATACCAGATATAATAGGCGCCGTTACCAATCATAGATCTCAAGGACACGTAGTATCTATGGCAACTACTATCGACGACAATACATTAATAACTACAGAAAGCAGTAATCTTCAAGATACTGAATCTGGTATTGCTGCCGGTGAAGAAAATCCTTTAGCATTGTTAAAGGGCGTATGGATTAGAGGGTTATACGGAGATATAAACCAAGGACAGAAATCTGGACAAGTAGGGTTCCATGGACAAACAAAAGGAGGAACTATAGGTATTGATGGCAATCTTAATGATAATACTATAATAGGTTTATCGTATACTCGCATGCTAGCTAATTTTAAATACAAAAAAGGCCAAGGGAATAAAGTTGATACTATAAGCGATTTCGCTTCTTTATATGGGGTAAATAAAATTAACAATAATTTCATATTACAGGGATTATTTTCAGTAGGAAAAACAAAGGCAAAACAAAAAACACAACATTTAGTTGGTATAAATACCTTTAAAGCCGCTACTGGGAAATCTAAAGTCAATACCTATAGCGTAGAAAGCATTTTAAATTATAAAATACCTGTAAGTAATTCTGATTTTTATATTATGCCCAACGTTGGTTTTAGGTTCAACAAAAACTACGATGGTGGTTACAGCGAACATGGCGCAGGAATATATAACTTAACCGTATCATCTAAAGAGCATAGCAGTTGGGCAATTATAACAGGTATAAAAATGGGAAAAGCACATAGAATTTCCGACTCACTAACTATAACCACAGGGATACACGCCGAAATTGACCATTATGTTCATAATAAAACTAAGCAAGCAAAAACTAAAATGCAGTGGTCTGATACATTTATTGACGGCACTAGCATAGCAATAAAAACCGATAAAACAGGCTATAATGTAGGAGCCAGTTTATTGGGGGCACGTAAGACTTCAGAGATTCTAGCTACTTATAATCTTCATCTAAGAGGAAAGTACACTAGCCATCAGGGTTCCCTTAGATTTAGCTTGTTATTCTAGATCTTGCAAAAGAACATTATTTAGAATGGCAAACATTATGAATTTTAAAACGTTGTTAGTTATACATGAAAATTAGAAGTAATATTTAGCTTATTGTTTAGATTTACACTCATTGTATATATCCTTATATAGTACTACCATAAAGAATTGCTTAAAAAAAGTAATCTTCTAGTTGACGATTTATTTAATTTTTATTATATGCATTGAGTGCACCAAGTTGGATGCACAAAATTTATTTACAGGAAAAAATATGCCAATTACAATAACTACACATAATAATAACCCAGGTTTACCTGCTTATGTAGGACAAGGGGTAGCTGCGCTTGCCACCGCCGGGATGAAACTTGGTGGATTTTTGGCCTTAAATGGTGGAGGCTTGAACTTCAATAACCATATTGAAATCTTGAGCCTTACAGGGGCAGGTACAATAAGTACATAACAAGGCGCAACTATAGAGGTACACAATAACTGTGATCCTCTAATAATCCAAGGTAATATAGATTTAAGATTTCCATCAACCTCTAGCCCTCATGGTGTTACGGTTGAAGCGGGAGCAAATATAACTCTTCAAAGCCAAAGCCCACATGGTCTGGATTTGATTATAAACAATAATAATCCAGCAAATCCAACTATTGTAACTTTAACTGCTGGCGCTGTCTCTAGCATGATTGTAAATGTTGGTCAAAATGAATTTACCCTAAAAAATCAACATGGTGATAAATTAACATTTGGCTTATTTAATGCACAGGAGTTTGACGAATTATCGCAATATATTATTGATAATTACGATCCAGTAACTGGAGAAGTTTATCTTTTTAATCACCAAGGCGAACTCCTTTCTTTTAAAAAATATAGCAAATTGTTAGACAATGCTAAAGTTTGGGACGGAACAGCTTTTGCTCAAGATTTTTGGAACTATGAGCCTCAGCCTTTCCTACTTTCTGCAGCCGAATTATTAATAGCCATTGGCTAGAAATAAAAGGTGTAACCACTAATAACACCAACTTTGAAACACTTCCGTTAGAAGTGATGGGATATCTAGCTGAATTTATTGCTGATGGAGATGTACAGTAAGTCCAAACCCAAACAATAATAATATACCTTTCAACACATGAAAATTAGAATATACACTTCTAATTTTCATGTGTTATCGTTTATGACTTTTTTGTGTACCTTAGGAAGCTATAAATCTTTAATAGAAGAGCTTGTCAAGCTCTAGCTTATATAATGTAAGTACATTACTTAAGGATGTAGATTTAATATATTTTCTTGCCAAGGACTTCATTGCATAATTTATTTTATCAGACCTTCCCAGAGATTCTCTGCTAAGAGTCATTAACAATTCAGAGGTAAGGTTAGAAAATATTTCAGGATTTTCTTTTGAAAAATTATATATAGATTTCAAATTATTATAAGAACTAAACTTGTTATCAGAATTACCTTGACGATCAATAATTGTCGTAACATTTTCTTCTAATAACGCAAATTTACTATATTTTGCGCATCTAAGCGAAAGCGACATATTTTGTGTATAGATACTACTATCAGCCTTCCCAATTTTATCTAGTAGTTTGCTATGTACTACACTCCCAGATCTTCCAACATTACGTATCGCAGAGATCTTGCCTGATAATATTTCGTTTATTGGGTTTTGAATTATTTTGCATACACCAGCTAATTTATCAATAGTTGACATACTCTTTGCCCCAGGTCCAATTGCGACTTCTGTTCCTAATTTTAAGCACGAGTCTATAAGAACAGAAGTAGAATCTATTTGTAAAATCTCATCACCTTCAACAAAATGAATATAATCACCAGTAGCAAGACTTATAGCTTTATTTACACTGATACTTGGTCCTTGCATTTCTTGAGTAATGATTGTAGTTCTTGGGATATCATTTACTTCTGCTTTAAGTAAATTAAGCGAATTATCTGTGCTACCATCATCAACAAAAATAAATTCCTTACGAAAATTACCTACTATTTTTTTTAATGAATCTACTAGTTTAGCAATATTAGATTCATTATTATGAATAAGGACTATATAAGTACATCTTAGCATGTTATATTTACTCAAACCTCTTGGATAGGAAGGATTATACTTTCACAATCTTTACTATGCAAGGATATGACATTATTTGTCAGTAAATTTAGTTTTTTAGTTTTTTATAAATGATAAAAATAAGTTGTTATAAAACAAAGCAAGACTTATTAGCAAAAGCGTTTTGCCAACTAGCTCAAAAATGTTATTCCAATTCTATCAATACTTGTGTTATTGCTAACAATAGTGATTTTGTCCTGGAGCTAGATAGGGTATTATGGACTTACTCCAAGAAATACTTTATTCCCCATGCGACCTCTCAAGATCCATTGCATCAAGAGCAACCTATCTACATTACTCACTCTATTGAAAACCCAAACAATTCAAAAATCATTATTCTTGTTAACCCTACAGAAGATAATTTACTTAAGTTATTTTCTAGCACCAGCGATGTCAAACTCAATACCATTGAAAAAATAATGATAATTTTTGATGATGTCCAACGAATGCAATTCTCTGAAATAAAAGCTCTACTACTTAAAACCAAATTCAATAATTCCGAGATAAGTCTATTTGAACAGTTAAATAGCGGAACATGGCAAGCAATCTCATAACAAATACATAACCTATAGTTAAAATCATGATAAAAATGCAATAAGCTAATAACTCTAATTCTATCAAAATTCAACCTATTTATCAAATTTATATTAACCTTACTTTATTATAGTATACAATCATATTATCTATTGGGATTTCGGTTTTGCAACACTTCCAGTAAAACGGGTTGTTTTAAATTATGGGTAGAGTATTAATCGTTGAAGATAACGAACTAAATTTGAAGTTATTTCATGACCTTCTTACTATTCAAGAGCATGAGGTGGTTATTTCGAGAAATGGTGTTAACATTATTGATCTCGTCAAAGACACAAAACCAGATCTTATTCTTATGGACATTCATCTTAATGGCATTTCTGGAATTGATTTAATTCAAACTCTAAAGGCAAACCAAGAAACTAAACATATTCCCATAATAACCGTGACAGCCTTTGCAATGAAAGTTGATCAAGCAAAAATTTCCAAATCAGGTTGTGATATGTACTTATCTAAGCCAGTATCTATTGATAAGTTTTTTAAAGCAGTTGAAAAGTTTATCCCTTCAGTTACGAAAAAGAGTAAATTATGACAGCAACTGTGCTAGTAGTGGACGACCTAGAACCAAATGTAAAATTGCTAGAGGCAAAATTACTTAGTGAATACTATACTGTTTTATCCGCTAACAGTGGAGCAAAAGCTCTTGAACTGCTCAGACAGAATAGCGTCGATATAGTTCTTTTAGACGTCATGATGCCCGAAATGGATGGCTTTGAGACTTGTAAATATATAAAATCTAATCCTGAAACAACGCATATACCAGTAGTAATGGTTACAGCCCTTTCAGAAATTGAAGACCGAGTAAAAGGGCTAGAATCTGGGGCAGATGAGTTTCTTACAAAGCCAATTAATGATACAGCTCTATTTGCTAGGGTTAAATCATTAACCCGCATGAAAACTGTTATAGACGAACTTAAGTTAAGAAATAAAACTAATGAAGAGCTAGGTGGCCAAGTAGTAGACCTTAAAGATAATTTTACTGATAGTAAAATTTTATTACTCGATGATGACATGATTCAGGTAAAGAACATAAAAGCAAGCTTAAGCGACCTGACTCAACAAGTACAATCCCTTTCAAACCCTGAAGAAATAGACTCTCTTGGATCATTCATACCAGATTTAGTGATAATTAGCTGTCAAATGGATGTAGAGGATCCACTAAGAATAGGTGTAATGCTTAGGTCAAAACCAGTATTTAAAAACTCTGTCATAATGCTTTTAGCAGAAGAAGAAAATATTCCAATGGTTATAAAGGGCATGGAACTGGGCATTAATGATTATTTTATATACCCGGTAGATAAGAGTGAACTAAAAGCGAGAGTTAAAACACAGCTTCGGAGAAAACAATATCAAGATGACCTCAGATCTGAGCTTGAAGAAAGTTTCGATTTATCAACTAAAGACGGGCTTACAGGAGTTTTTAACAGAAGATATTTTGATATCCATATAAAACAAATGACAGAAAAAGCTAAAACTTCTGGTCAAAAATTATGTTTGATGATGTTAGATATGGATCATTTTAAGGATGTAAATGATACTTACGGCCACCCTGCCGGAGACGCTGTATTAAAAACATTAACCACCTCATTAAAATCTTCGTTTAGAGTAACTGACTTAATCGCTAGATATGGTGGTGAAGAATTTATGGTTCTTTTAGGAAACATAACTCTTGAACAGGGAATAGCAATTGCAGAAAAGACTAGAGCTAACATCGAGGCAATTGATTTTATAATACCAGACTATAGCCAACCACTTAAAAAAACCACATCAATCGGTATCGTTGAATTCCAACCTTCCGAGTCAGCTCAAGATTTTATCAATAGAGTAGATAAAGCCCTGTACGAAGCAAAAGAAACAGGACGAAACAAAGTTGTGGTAGGTTAATTTGTACTGTTATATAAGTTGAGCCGTACCAATATTAAACGTATTGAATTAAGTGATTAAATCCCGTCATGACGAGAAGAACTTGCGCGAGTGTGGCCAAGTCATCCTTAACTTGATTCAGAACCGGAGGCCCCTTTTACAAGGACGACTCGGGTTTTATGCGACGCTCCCAATTGATCATTCGCCATACGTTTTGTCACCTAATTCAATGCGCTTTACTCTAATATAACAAAATGCCTATAACTAACAATACTTCTAACTCGTCATAACCTTTTTACCTAGGCTAGGCTACAGCACTACATGAAATTAATTTCTTATTTAGCCGCTTTTTTAGCATTTTTAGCTGCACGCTTTTCTTTTATTGATTTATGAGTTGGTTCTTTTTTTGCTTCTTTCTTTTTATCTTGTCCTTTAGTCATCCTATTTACTCCTTAAATGATTAGATTTTGCATGTTATCACACTAAATGTGGTTTTTTAACATCTTTTTCCCCACCCCAGTTACAACAGCCTTAGTTTACTATTTTATTGCAACATTTTGTATAGATATATACGAACCATCTATTGCAATGATTATGATAAGAAGTAATTTCTATTACATCATTAATCAATCTACTATGTTAACATAAAAACACCTAACGTATTTTGTCTATAGAATTTCTCTCGATTCAAACTCCGGTTAGTTAGATTAATCTGATATTTTATGATAGAATTTACATGCTGTAGTAAATTCTAAAGAAAGGTAGTCACCATAGATTCTCAGGATATCTTAAGAGCCATCTCCTTAACATTATTTCTTGCATTCCTTATGTTTATGTACTTAAGGAGAAACAAAGGGGCGAACTCTTTTGCAAACGTAATTTTATGGGGCGTAATTTTTGCTGTTCTAATTGTCTTGTATGCATTCAGATTTGAACTTGGCACCCTAAAGGAAAGAGTCTTATCAGTCTTAATTCCTTCTTATAGTTGGACAAATGAAAAAGGACAACTGATTATTGCACGCAGTAATAATGGCCATTTTTACCTTGATGCAACAACGAAAAATAATCATAAAATCACATTTTTAGTAGATACAGGTGCAAGTGACATTGCCCTCACCCAGGAAGATGCACAAAAGCTTGGATTTAATGTTTCTAAGTTAAAATATACTCAAAAATACAGCACAGCCAATGGTGTGAGCTATGCAGCTCCAGTTAAAATTGATCAACTAACAATTGGCAACAAGAGAACTTTTCATAATCTCGAAGCTCATATCACCTCAGGTGGATTAGATATTTCATTGCTAGGTATGAGTTTAATAGGAAGTTTCAAAGACTTTAAAATCACCAGAGATATGCTTATTTTAAGTTATTGAAGCTAATTCAATCTAATTTGATCAAAAATATTCATTTCTTATACCACAGGTTTAGCCATATAAGGCATTTAGAATGGGTCTATTGTTAATTTGATAGCTCCACAAGATATTATACTTAACAAACAAACAGAGAAATTGATTTTTCCCTAAATCCTTAATACTATTTTAACTAAATGGTAAGCTGTAGGACCGTACAATAGCGCAATTAATGGGAGGATATTAATGTCTAAAGATAAAAACGTAGGTTATTTTGAATGGCTAAAAGCTCAAGGAGTAGAAAATTCCTTTGAAAATACATATGGTCATAATAAGACTCAAGCAAAAAGTGTGTATTCTTTTGCCTCACAAAAAGAAGCCCTAAATTTTAAGAACAAATATCTAGCAGATGGTAGTACCTTTGGTGAAGTTTTTTTTGATCAAAGACTAAAAAAATATGTAATGCCAATAAACTTGGAAGCTCAAGAATTATTAAAAAACCAATTCCAAAAAGAACAACCAGTAGCTCTTACTCTTGAAGATTGCCAACGGCAAATGGATTTGGTCGATCAAGCCAAAGACAAAGTGCAAAAATTCAATAAAGCAGAAGCAACGCAAGGATTACAGATCACTCGTGCAGGAGCTCACTACAAAAAAGTTGATGATAGAATTGGTAATGTAGCAAAAATGCTAAGTAATAAACATGACAACCCTGGATGGGATCAACATGCTTCTACTAGTGCAATTGATATAATGTTAACCGTGTACTCAGCAACTAATGACCATTTATTGTCTCCAAAAGAACGAGAAACTATAAATAATACCAGCCAATCAATTTTAAAAACAAATTCGAAAGGAAAATTTGTTGGCGGACTAAAAGTTGATGCTAATTTTGTAAGCTATATTGAAGAGCAATATGGGGGTGATCACAATAAAGACAAAAGAGTCAACTTAATAAGAGAAAATACTGATCAGCTACTTAACGGTGGCCAAAGAATTATTGTAGATAAAGATACTCCGCCTAAATTAGGAACCCTTGCCGCAAAAATAGGAGCTCCAGATTCTTATACTCAACCTCGTTTCTTCCCGGATCAAAATGGCAGATCTGATACCAATGAATTAATAATTCATGCTGGTGGTATGTCCGGGCATTCAGCTATGCGAGTATTAAAAAAAGAAGAAGACAAATCGGTACCTGGTGGCTATAGATATTTTTATACAAAAATTGATGCTGGTGGTGGACTAGAAAGAGTTGACCATAACACTCAAACTGGGACTGGGATATATACAACAGAAGTTACTCCATATTTTAAGACCAGAGAACTACCAAATGGTAAATTGGCAGTAATATATGATTCTAATGGGAATCCCCAAAAAATGAATCAACTGGAGATAACTGCCTTAAATTCAAATCCAAAAGAATACCAACGCCACATGGAAGCCAACTTATTTTCTCTTATTACTGCAGAGAGAGAAATTGTTTTCTATAAAAATAGCGGACAATTAACAGTAGATCATGGTGAACCAACAGCCGTAAAAAATGGCAAGTTTGATGAATGGCAATTTTTTAATAATAAAATTAACGGATCACGAGGCGTAGAAGTTCCAGAAAGGACAAAGATCACTCCTATTCAATTAACTGGTAATTGTACTGCCTACTCTGTGATGCTAACTGCAACACATTTAGCAGGCGATGCAATTGGCTATGATGTTATGCAATCAGCAAAAACATATGACCAAACAACAGTTATGGAGCGTTTAAATCAGAGAGCAGCATCTATAGAGCAAGATAAACAAAACATCAAGGCCCTATCTGAAGTTCAAAGCATTTTTAGTTTAGAACCAGAACAGGTAGTATATCAAACAAATAAAATTGGTAAGATAAGTTTTGCTGATATGCACGAGGCAGAGGCGTTTAAAGAGTCATTATCAAAAACTCATAATATCAAGGTAATTAGCTCAAAAAGTAAGGATGGTACTAGCTATGATATAGAATTAAACCCACAACAAATAAGCCAATTAGTTAGCAATGCAAAAGGGTTTAAGGATGTTGGGTTAATACAAAATTTGCCCGAATCCAAAAATTGTGAAATTGTAAAAAGCTTAGACAGCCAAAAGCAACAAAACTATATTGTACAATTTGCCGATAAAGTTGAAGCAGACAAATTTAGCAAAGCCTTAAACGAGCGCTATCAGATTAAAGGTGGGAGCGGTGGTGATAAATTTGTAGGCAATCATATTACAGGTGACGGTAGATATGGTGTTATTTTAACTGAGGCTAATATTAACTCTCTACTACCTAAACTACGCCAAGAAGAAGCAGTAAAGCAAGTTGAGCAGGCAAAAATTAAACCAATAGAATTACAAGATGTGGATGCTCCCCAAAAAGCTGATAAAGCACCTGGTTATGAAATTGTAATAAGCGAAAAGACACTTGAAAATATCAATAAATATAAAGAAAACCTAATATCTGGGCAAGAACAACCAGGAGAATTTTTACAAACAAAGCTTGAAGCTACAGGTAAATCAGTTGCAGACCTTAGCACCTCTGAATTTATTGAAGTAATGCTCAGTACTAAACAACCGAAGTTTTTTGCAGAATCTGCTATTCAAGGAGGGGGGAAAGATTGGAACAATTCTGAATTAGCTATACTAGGAGA
>Ga0163144_10003715_pt1 | contig 34746 bp, 37 predicted proteins | sample OliLak19BULKMAT1_FD_123175 | JGI IMG/M metagenome (GOLD analysis project Ga0163144, IMG submission 123175) | Freshwater microbial mat bacterial communities from Lake Vanda, McMurdo Dry Valleys, Antarctica - Oligotrophic Lake LV.19.BULKMAT1 | ecosystem: Environmental > Aquatic > Freshwater >...
CAATTTGTCCCCAAGGCTTTGTTTTAGGTTCAGCAACTAGTGTCGCTCCAGCTTCAATAGAAGATTTAACAGTTGCGTCAACATCTTTAGTTGTAAAAGCAATTTCAATTCCAAATGGCTTGTTTGTCAGACTGCTTTCAATAAACTCGTTCTCTATATTTGACTTTGCCAATGTAATGGATGCAAATGAAAGAGTTGTTTCTCCAACCAAAAATTCCCCATAGTCATTCTCTGGTGTTACAAATTTTCTTGTAAAGCCAAATGCTTTCTCATAAAACTTAATAGATTTTTCTACATCCCTAACATAAAGGATTGTATAAGCAAATTTTGTCTCCATGTTTTCTTTTTTAGTTTTAAATGCTGTGAAAAGACTAGCGACTAGCAAAAGAGCAGTTGCAGTTTCTATTTTTAGCAGATTTATTTCAAACAAAGCTATCACCTATTTTACTTAGATGCTTTGGAAAAAAGCGACAAAATTAAAGTTGTGATGGCGATATTCCTTTGTATCGCTTAACTTCATTAGTTAAATGAGAATGATCGTAGTAGCCACACTCAAAAGCGATATCCAATAGGCTTCGATTCAAAGAGTTATTCTTAATAACGGATAGTGCAAATTGAAAGCGAACTAAATTGATAAACTCCTTTGGGCTAATACCAACATATTTCTTGAAGTCCCTCTCGAGTTGCCGAATAGAAGAAAAATGATTCAACGCTAACACTTGTAAATTAATTTGCCCTTTGTGTTTAAGAATGTCATCAATTACTTTAAACAAGTTGTGCTTTGGTTTTAAGAGTTTATCTATAAAAAATTGGTTTAGATATAGAGTTGGATCTGTTCTTACTTTTTGAATGTCTGGCAAGAAACTTTTGTCCAATTGTACTATTTGATCAGTCACTTCATGAAGTGAATTGAATCTGTAGAAAGCGGAAAAAGCAGCTGGTTTGAATCGGATACCAAGAAGATTTGTTTCGCTGGTCATTATGGTTTTCTTGCAGCGTGCCATGGTACCAACCAGGTAAACTTCTTCATTTTTCATCGTAAAGCCGTTGTCATCGGTTCTACGATTTTCACCCAAATTGAAAATTATGTCAATGCAACCGTCAGGCAATATCTTCTCTGTTGTTAAATCCTTTTCGTCTCCTCTTGCAGTCCAATAGGCATCAATATAATTTGTCAAAGTGCAATTTGGGCTGAATTGATGGTAGTTCATAATTACACTTAGTCTTTTGGGAGATCGCTGTCTTAGTTTGTCGCTAACGTTTGTATTCCTACAGTGGTGCGCTTCCGAAGCCGCGTCCCGTCCCCGACACTAAACGCTGAACGAAGATATAAACTTTGGGCTACACCTCACCGCACCATCGCAGAAACATTTTGTTTGCCGCTGTATTCACAATCCTATTTTAATGTCTTAGAATTCCCCTGTCCACACTTTCGTTGAGTAAGTTCTCTGCGTAGTTCCAAATTACTGTTGAACCATTTTTGATCGGTCTTTTTGATTCGTAAACCTTGTGATATGGGACATTAAATTCCGCCCAAGTCCCACCATTATTTGAAGTATTTTGCAATAACGGTTCGAGTCTATCCATTGCCTTCTCAAACTTTGCTTCATTTGTCTATCCATTTTCAAATTCTTCCCAAATGGAAGTAAACTCTTCTGCTTGTTCATTAGGTAACATGCCAAAAATACGATTGGCTGCAATTCTTTCTTCATGGGAATTGTCATGGCTTTTGCTTGTGTCGTAAATAAAGGTGTCGCCCGCATCAATTTCTACAATGTTATGAATTAAGACCATTTTAAGGATTTTCGATGTGTCAACAGGAAAGTCTGAATGTTCTGCCAAAACTATTGTCATCATTACTAAATGCCAACTATGTTCCGCGTCATTTTCATTTCTGTCACTGTTAAATAATTTTGTCTTACGTTGAATGTATTTTACCTTGTCAATCTCTCTTATAAAATTGATTTGTTTAATTAAATTTTCGTCTCGCATTTTATTAATAGGTATAATTTGTAAATTAGATATATCCATCAGATAATATAGCAGCCAATTTTCGAGTTTATGCAGTGCCGGAAATAGGAGGGCTTAAAAATGTAGCATAGCGAAATGTTAAGCCTGATCTGCTCCGAACAGTCCCCCATTTTTGAACGAAATTAAGAAATTAATTTTAATACCTACACTGAACCCCCTGCTATTAAGTCGTAACAATTCTATAATCTTTTGTCCGAGTCGCCCTGCTGGTAGTTCAATAGAGTTGTTCTTCGATTGATTTGCTGATAGCTGATTTCACGTTGCCGGTATGTTCAGTAGTTTTCGGTTCAATCAGCATAATCAGGCATTCCGCATTTGATGAAACACGGTGGTTAGCTCCTCTCTTAACTACAAACAGGTCGCCCTTCTTCATGGTAAATTCCAGTTGATTCGCAATTTCCATCAGGAGCTGCCCTTCAATGATATAGAATAACTCATCTTCATTCTCATGATTGTGCCAAGGGACTTCTTGTCCTTTTATTTTGACTACTTTAATATATTGGTCATTTATCTCACCAATTATTCTTGGAGAAAAGTATTTATCTACACTTAATATTTCCTCTTTCAAATTCATGATTTCAAGCATTTTTGTTTGACCATTTTTACTTCTCTAAAGTATTTATAAGAAAGAAATTAGCCAAGTGGTTGGGCGATGTACTTTATCTTTGTTTAATTGAATTAATAAATTTTTCGTCATTTTCACTCAATGGAAACACATTATATTTTGTCCAAAAATTGTCGGTAAAACTATTTCCCGCTTCAAATAATGATTTTTTATTATATCCGTTGCCAGGAATTTCAACACTTTCTTTAAATTCATAAACAAATAAATCACTCGCAAAATCAAAATTATGATCAACTTTTCTTCCCATTTTTATATACATTCCAACCTGCTTTTTATTGTATATCAAAATATACTGACTATTAATTATTTTAAACTTTGACCAAACTAAAACTTTAGTGCGTTTTGCCTTTGCAATTAGGAAATTTATAGTTTTTGCATTTTTTAAATGATTTTCAGATGTATAAACTTTAAATTCTAAAATACTTTCTGATTTTGGATCAATAATTACATAACCTTTATTTAACATTTCATCACTTTCTCCATTTGGTATAATTCCGATATATTCATATTCGTCTCCATTTGCTTCTCTCTTAATTTTTCTTTCAAACTCATAATCATCACTTTTTAATAACTTTTCAATTGTTTCAAAATTATAAGCATTCTTAACATAATCTTGAACGTTTATTGGAGAATTATCATTACCAATACTTTCGTCATCTTCATTATTTAGGTTATCACTTCTTAATGCTCGATGTTGCCCTAAAACTAAGTTTGATTTTCCGTTACCTTTTTTTACATAATAGTCAACTAATGCATCTGAATATTTAGTATATTCATTATTTACTTTTACAATTTCTCTGCAATAACCTCTTAATAAAGTGTTTTTATTTATTTTATTTTTTGACAGTCTAATTATTTTCTTCAAATAATCTTTCGGCTTTTCGCTTGAAATTACTATTTTATCTAAAACATAATTTTTAGGTCTCAATATAATTTCTTTTAAGTTTCCGTCAGATTCTATTGAAAATAGTTCATAATTTATATGGCTAAATACAATTTTTGATTTACTATTTATTGTTATGGTAAATTCTCCGTTTTCGTTTGAAATCGAACCTGTAGAATTATTTTTTAATTCAATTTCACTATAAATATTTACATACGGAATTGGTTGAAATGTTTCAGAGTCCTTAACTACTCCTTGGATCTTGATGTTTTGACTCCAGGCTAGGCTGCTAATTAGTAAAAGCAGAATGCAATTTTTTTTCATATTTAGTTTTTTTAGTAAAACCATTCTTGGAGAAAAGTATACTATTCAATTGTTTTTAAATTATCATCGGCAATTTTATCTATCAAATAATTGTAAGGATCAATTCCGGCTTCGAATGGTTTTTCTTTGGTTTTAAAAATAAAAGTATTTTCTCTTTTATTGATTTTTACTCGCTCGTAAACCAATACTCTTCCTAAAACATCCGTTTTTTTGGATTCTCCAAAGACCCCAATATCAATAAAATCGTTCAATGCTACCGCTGTTTCTTTTCCTTGTGAATTGGCATTGAATTTTTCTGAAATTGTTTCAATGGTTACTTCATATTCGTTTCCTACTTTTTTGTATGTAACCTCTTTGGTTCTATTTGAAAACAAGGTTATTTTCTCAAACAAATCTGTGATTAAATATTGCTTATCGGCAGGAGTAACAGCTCTAAATTCGGCTAGTACATCAGCTGTTGTTGCATAAGGTGGCTCTTTGTAAGCAAATTTTTTCACTAAATTATTCAAAGCCAAATTGACTTTATCTTCGCCAATCATTTCCTTGAAATAATACATTGCAACACTAGCTTTTTGGTAATGAATATAGCTTTGACGTTCGCATTTAGATAATGGCAATTCCGCCTCATATTCACGACCACGACCTGACAAATAGCTATTCATTTCGTAAGCAAGAAATTGTTTCATTTTTTCTTTGCCATATTCCATTTCCATGACCATAAGTGACGAATATTCTGCAAAACCTTCGCTGAACATTTCGCTACCTTGCATATTGGCACCAATAACTTGTTGAGCCCAGTATTGGTGAGCCATTTCGTGTGCTACTACGCTAAACGGAACATCAATCGCATCTTTATTTACATCTCGCAAGTCAGTAATAAAACCAACTTCTTCACTATATGGCATAGTTCCTGGAAACGCTTGAGCAAAACTTTCATAGCGTGGAAATTCAATAATACGACATTGTTTATGATAATATGGTCCATAATTTTTGGTATAATAATCCAACGATTTTTCCATACTTTTTAGCATATTTGGCACATTGACAGCATGATCTTTATGATAATAAACTTCAAGATTAATTCCATTATATTTTTTACGAGCTACTTCATATTTAGCCGAAATAAATGAGAAAAACGCTAAGGATTTATGGTCTAACTTGTAAGTAAAATAGTTTCTCTTTCCGGCTTTCCATGATCTAATTAACGAACCTGGAGCAACTGCAATCTGGTCAAAACTTGTACTAATATTTGTTGTTGCATGTACCCAATCGTAATCGTTGTGAAAGTAGTTATTGCTTCGAGCAATTAAATTATTAGGCTCTAATTTTGGCATTCGCGAACGTTTTGGTAGTTTGAATTCGATACGTTTGTTTTTGTCAGCAATTTCTATATTGGCATCATATCCAATAGTTGGTGTAATATCACCATTATCAAAAAATGTTCCGTTTTTGGTTAATGATTTAAAACTGACTTCGTTTTCAAAACCTTTTGTTATGTTTTCAAGCTCATATTTAATTTTGATAGAATCGTTTGGCATTAATGGACTTGATAAACTATAAATCCTGTATTTCAAAACTTTATTAATTAATTTTAGTTTTGCATCCGGAATAATCACATTCATACTATCCGATAAACTTGGCATTGTGAAATGAATTTCAGTGATAGGTTGTGTCGTTTTATTTTTTGCCCAAGCTTGAATTTTAACTTTCAAGCTTCTTTCTTCCGGAAAAATATCAATGTCATATTTAAAATCGGTGTATTTTGGTTGTGCCAAATTTTGATATCTCTTAAATTGTTCTTCGTAATTAACCTGATTTTTCTCGGCAGTATCTGGCGAATCATAGTGGTTTAAAACTTTTGTGTTATAAAATACAAATCCGCCACAAACCACGAACGCAATTATTGCGACCGATAACCCTATTTTTGAGGCATTCAATTGCATTTTGGCATTTCTCCATCGGGTTTTCAAATCGGTTTCTTTGCCACGAATAAAAAATGTGTTGATTATGTAAACTAAAATTATTGCAAATAATCCCCAATAAATATTAAACCAAATTGTTCCAGTAACAAACGGACCAAAGCCATTCATATCCGAATAAGTGATACTTGGTATTGCATTGACGGATACCATATTGGAATTGATTTCTAATGCGCCCCAAATAAAAGAGTTGAGTATTAAAAAAACGATAAACGCAAAGTATGAAATGTATCTGTTGTTAATCAAATATTGAAATAACAAAGCCAGAATTGTCAGATAAATAAAACTTAAAAACTGAATTATTAAAATTGATTTTACGTATACATCAATTTCAAAACGATAATATCCGTGCAGTACTTGTGAAAGTATTCCTATGAAAATAGTGCTTAATAGCACAAGGAATATCGCAAAAATTAGGGCGATAAGTTTTGAACCAAAAAGCATAGTCGATTTTATAGGTGTTGCATCTTGAATTTCATTAATTTTTGCATCTCGCTCTTTCCACACTAAAACTCCCGCATAAAAAATGATAAAACCGTAGATAAAAAACAAAAACTCACCTTTTATACTTTCCACAATATCGAACGTTACAGGATATCGCACGACACCATATTGTCTTGAAAAGGTCCACAAACTCAAAATGAGATTTGTTAGTCCGATAGTAATCAAAATAACAAAAACGGGGTTTTTAATAACTGTTTTTGTTTCAAATTTGATTAAACTCCAAAAAGAAGTCCAGCTAAATTTTCCTGCGCTTTTTGATTCGAAAACGGTATTTGTAATTGGTTTGACAAAAGGTGGATGGCTGTTTTTGAAATATTTTTCTTTTTTGACTTTTTCATTTTTTACAGCAAACGAAAATCTGTGATAGACAACAACTAATATAAAAATTGAAAGTCCGAGCCATAACAATCTATTCATTAACAATTCGCCACCAAGTGAGACTGCATTTAGATTTTTATCATCAATGGTAGCATATTTCGAAATTATACTTAATGCTTTACCACCGAATGGATCGAGAATATTGGCAATCCATTCTTTCTTTATATCGCTAGTAAAAATTCCGGATATTCCATAAAAAACCAAAATTAACATCGCACCAAGAAAGGAAACGATGGTACTACGATATATTATTGCGAGGGAAAAAAGCAAAACGCCCGAAATAATCACATTAGGAATTGCAAATGCAATTATGCCTTGGATATGTCCATTCCAAACAATTGGACCAAAACGTTCGGCTGGACACCAACCAAAAATGGGGGCTAAAATTGGACCTAGAAGCGCACCAATAGAAATTCCTAGAAACGGAATGACAGAAACAACGGCTGCTCCGACAAATTTTCCAAAATAGTAATCGCGTTTTTGAATTGGCGATGAAAACACAAACTGATGCATACCCGAAGTAAAATCCCGGTTGGCAGTTACGTTCATAAAAGCAGTTGTCATCATTAAACATAACAAAGACAACATCATGTAATATTGCTCAATAACGAAAGGAGCGTTTTTGTAAACATTACCAACGCCACCACCAATTGAAACATTGCCTGACGCTACTGCACCAAACACCATCATTGTTGTTATAACAAAAAATATCCACAACATTGGACTCTTTATCCAATGCTTTATCTCATATTTTATAAACTTCCACATAATTTTTTAAGGTTTAGAAAGGTTAGAAGGGTTTATGAGATTTAAAAAATGGTTAGTTATGTTTGGTTTAAAGTAATATTCTAAACCTCCTAAACTTTTAAACCCGCTAAATCTCTTTACACCAATTGATTCAATTTTGCAAAAAACAAATCTTCAAGATTTTCTTCGGCTGTTGTAAAGCCGTCTAAATTAGTTTCAGAAAAAACGTGAATCAACGGATTTCCACCAACCAATTTGTTAGAAATCACTTTATATTCTTGTTGAAACTTAAGCAGTTCTTGCTTGGTAACTTTTCGTTCGTAAACTTTGCCTTTTACTTCTAGCAAAGCATCATCGGTATTTCCTGCAAATAAAACTTTACCTTTATCGACAACTGCCATTTGTGTACATAATTCACGAACGTCTTGTACAATGTGTGTAGATAAAATTACGATTGTATTTTCGCCAATTTCGCTTAATATATTATAAAATCTGTTTCTTTCGCCAGGATCTAAACCAGCTGTCGGCTCATCGACAATAACCAATTTTGGGTTGCCAATCAAGCATTGCGCAATACCAAAACGCTGACGCATTCCGCCACTATAGCTACTAACAGAATTTTTGCGATGTTCCCACAAGTTTACTTTTGTTAGTAATTGTTCGACCATTTGTTTTCTATCAGAAGCATTGTCAAAACCTTTTAAAATGGCTAAATGGTTTAATAAGTCGACTGCAGAAGTTCTTGGATAAACGCCAAATTCCTGAGGTAAATAGCCCAATACTTTACGAACGGCTTCTTTATTATTCAAAACATCAATATGGCCGAGCATTATTGAACCTGAATCTGCATCTTGCAAAGTAGCAAGCGTACGCATTAATGATGATTTCCCGGCTCCATTTGGACCCAAAAGCCCAAACATTCCGTTATGAATTGTTAGCGAAACATTATTTAAAGCGTGAACACCGTTGCCATATTTTTTGTCTAAATTTTTAATGATTAGTTCCATAAGATTTTTTGATTGATTCATTCATAATTGATTTATTTATTGATTTGACGAAAAGAATGGGAAATTGTCACAGAAAAATAGATTTGAATTCTCTGCCCGCCTTTTGCCAAACCGTTTGTTGGCGGCAGGCGTTTTTGAAATGGTGAAAAAACCAAAAATAAAACTCCCGAACATTTCTTTGGGGAAATATTTTAGGGATAGCTCAGTGATTCTTCGTTTATCGTATAAGCGGAATAAATAGTAATAGCTAACCAATAATAGTACAGAACAAACAAAAATAATAATTGGGTAAGCAAAACTTTTCTTTTGAATGCTATAAAAAAATGGTTTTAATACAAGGTTTTGTATAACTACAAATGGTGAAAAGCAAACGACAATGCCTACGATAATTTTAGAAATTGGAAAGTGTATTACTCTTTTGATTGATGCGTTCATAGTTTTTTGATTTGTTGTCACTTTGATTTGGAACTTGGTAATCGCGTTACACAGAATCTTCTGTGTTTAAAGTTCTTGTAAATAGAAATAAATAATATCTTTATAGCAAGTACATACCAGATTGTACCTTACATACCAGAACTATACTATAGTTGATTGTCAATGTCTTAAAAATCTCAAGAAATGAAAAAAAAATCTGGTAAAGCATATTGCGCAGTGGATTACGCTTTTCAACGAATTGGTGGAAAGTATAAAGGAAGAATTTTGTGGGTCTTGAAAGATGGCCTTTTACGTTATGGAGAGTTGAAAAGAGCCGTGGTAGGGATAACGCCAAAAATGCTTACACAGACTCTAAAAGAGCTGGAAGGTGACGAGCTTATTACAAGAAAAGTCTATCTGGAGGTTCCACCAAGAGTGGAGTATACACTTACTTCTACCGGCAAGGAGCTGATTCCGGTCATTAAGCAAATGCGCGCCTGGGGTGAAAGGCAAATGTCTTTAAAGTGAATGGATATAAACTCCATGTGCATCGACAATCATTTCACTCGATACGAGCCATTGTATCGTCAATGTTCGTGTCTCGGGTGGTTTGGATTGGCTCTTTTGCTTGCTTTGGTGTCGCGATGGATTTGCGCAGCAAGCAATTGTGCCAATGGCATGGGGCAATTCGGAGGATAAGTCTTCTAAAAAATGCGAAGGGTCGGCTGTAATATTTTTTAATCAGTCCTACGTTTTAAATTCTTGTAAAGTCCCAAGTTGTCCTGAAGCCGTTCACTTGTCCCGGTGGGAAATCTTTGTTAGTGAAGTCTCCCCCGTTAGTTTAATTTACAGACCCTTAATAGGTGGGATTGTAGAATGCTATTTTATCGTCTTGAAGAATTTTTCGAGTTACACGGAAGGGCATTGTTGCTAACATTCGTGTCTATCTGCCAACTGCCTCCTGTTCAAACTTAAAAGACTCTCTTCCATTCGTAACAACAATCACATAAACTCCTTTTTTCAAACCGAGATTGCAATTTTCGCCCCTACTTTCCACTTCCACTATATCAACCGGAACAGATAAAGCAATATCTTCACCTTTTTTAAAAGCCAATACCATAACTGGAAATTCAAGGGGAATATCAGTCAATTGTATAGCCACGTTATTGTTTCCGTTTTTGAATACCCAACTTGGTCTTTCATCAACATACTCTGTATTTGGATGAAAAACAGCAATATCAGTCCAAGCCTCCCCTTGTTTGTATTTCAACGGAATATTGTCTTTATCTATTATGATTGTTGAAATCTTAATATCCAATGCTTTTAAAAGTGGGTGGTTAAATTTAGGATTGCCCTTCTCACTATATAATACTTGATTGATCGTTAATGGGTCTATACCAGTAAACTCCTTCAATCTACCAGCCATAGCCCTCTCCCAAAAATCATGGGTACCTTCTAAGGCATGATCAAACCCACAATGAATCAAATATTTCTCATTCGGTCTTGCCTCAATAACTTTTTGAATATTTCTTGCCTGGTCAATCTCTCGTGGCTTTTCATCGGCCTCACCATCTTTAGTTTCATAAGGAAAAACGATATAGCCAATTTCGATAGCCTCACGGACTAAATTTCCAAATTGCGGATCATTAATATAATATCCTGTCTTCTGAACTGGGTATTTCCTTATTTTTTGAAGAGAATCTAGATGTTCCTCGTTTGATAGTGCTTCAAGACCCAAATTTTTGTAGCCAATATTATACAATTCCCTTAGCAGAGATTTTGTAAAAACGCGATGAAAAGAATTATGATGAGCTTCATTTATAATTATGACTTGATTTATCTTAGCCTGACTAATAATATAATCAGTCGCTTTAACTTTTGTATATTTTCGGTTTGTTGAATCAACTTGGGCTTTTGCAAATTTTTTATCTTTTGTTCCCCATGCAAGATCCCATTGTATTAACGCATTTTTATAGTCTCCTTTAGCAGAATAGTCCGAAGCGGAAATCTGGTACTTTCTAAGTCCCTTTTCTTTTGTAATCTCATCCTCAATTTCTTTTGAAAATCTATATTGCGTTTTAAAATCAATTTTCTCGACTATTCTCTTTTCCACTTTACAGGAAATCAGTAGACAAATAATAATCGGTACAAAAAATGTCTTTTTCACAATTGCCGCCAACCTGCCGGTATTTTTGTTTCCCATATTGAATCTCCTAAAACAGTATTTAATTCAAGTGCCATACGGATAACATCTTCTCAATTGACATATTTTTTCATTTGTGCTTGTTTTAAGAGCACTTGAATGTTTGATACGTTATACTTCGCACGCTCGGCATCGGTTGTTAAACTGTCGATTGGTGCCCAAAGAAAGCTGTCCGACTTTTCATCAAAGACTTTTTGAGTACCATATTTTTGATAACCTTTAGTAAACAAAAGATAGCGGTCGTAGTTTGCGGCTACTAGATTTGCTGCTTTTTGAAATCCCGAATTATATGCACTATTTGCAAGGGAATATGCTAATAGAAAGTTTTCAGGACTGTTGCTGGTTAAAATATTGTTACAATATGTTACGCCAGTATGCTGTAGAATAAGAGCTGCGTTAAACTTATCAGTATTGGTGATAATTTTATTGTCAGCCAACAATTCAAAAATTCTTGTGCGATGCTTTAAGTCTGTTGGTTCGTAATCCGCATTTTCATCACTCCTCAGCTTCTGATCCGTTACCAGCATTTCAATGAGTTCTTGGTTGTCGCTCACTTTCAAACTTTCTTCTCTTGGTACACTACAACTTATTGCACCGCACGCGATTACCAGATACATTAATTTCTTCATAGATTGTCTTAGTAGTTTTTACTCTACTAACATTTTGTATAATTCACCTGTTACTTAATAAATCAACTGTGTGCATTCTTTTGCCCTTCCCGCTATCGATTTCCATTTGTTCAGTCCACCTACTAAAAACGGTAATCCAATTACCAAAGCAAATATTGTTTAATTAGAATAAATTTCAAAATATCTAAGCCTTAATCTGTGTCAGTTTAGTGGCTTGTGAAGAGACAAACCTAGGGAGTGCTTTTTCCGAGTCTTTTTTAAAGCCCTAATTTGTCCATTAAAATCTTTTCATATTCACCATCTTCAGCAGGATACCGTAAGACTTTTTCAAACCGCCCAGACTCTTTCGCTAAAGCCCAAACTAAACTTTCACCAGCCGGCATATTATTCGGCTCCTCCAAATAAATGTCGTCTTGATATGCCATGTCAGCGTCTATAACTTCCCAGCCGTTGTCTTTAAAATACCTAATCAAATCGTCCAGGAATAAAGCCGCTGCCAAGTTGTGGTGCAATAACAGTACGTGGCTAATTTGCCTGTGGGTTAGTTCATACGATATTGAGTCGTAAAATAAAGCTCTGTTCAATAGATGTCTTTTATAATAATCTCTATACCCTGAAATGTCAGCATTGGGGCTTTCTTTAATTTTTTGAACCAATCGACCGTCAATATACCAATCGGACGCATCTACTGTGACGTGACCATTTTTGTATCCCTTTTCTTGTAAAAAATCTCTAAAGCCCTTTACCTTTTCCACCGTATTCCCCTCTTTCAAATAAGGAAATCTGAAACAAGGAAGATAATTTGAATACTTGTTAATTATTTTATCGTTCTTTATAAGCTCTGATCTAAAGGCTTCTAGAGTGATCGCTTTCGAATTGAAATTGCAATGAGAAAAGGTATGATTTGCAATTAAATGCCCGGCACCGTTCCATGACGATAAAACATATTTTCCTTCACTCGTCAATTTGTTATGACCTGCTGAAAAAAGAATTGCTTTTAGATTATGCTTTTTTAGGTTGTCAAGTAGCATTTGATTCCATACTTCCAATTTATACTGCCCTATATCATGTGTTTTTCCATCATCGAAAGTAAAAGAGATTCTTGGCTTTGTTCGTCCGCTAACGTGACTACTGTCTTTGTAGACAAATGACGTAGCAAGCAACAAAATCGCTACACTTGAAATAGCTATATGTAGTATGTTGATAGATTTTTTCACAGCTGTTTTATTTGAAGATTAGTAATTACTCAATTTGCTTATTCTTTATACTAGATGTCATTTTCGTAAAGTAAATCGGTTAGTGGGTACGCCATCAACTTTCAAAGAAACCAAGCGATTATAGCATACATTCTTGGCAAAGCCTGTAAAGCAGAATCGCTCATCCAATTGGGCTTCAATTATTTCAGTTATTCTTTTTGATATTAACCCATTGGTTGCAGCAGGAATTGGAAACAGAATTTCATACTCGTAGCCAACTTCTATGGGAAAACGAGGGGTAATTCCGTTGCCATAGAATTTTAAGCTTGAGATAGCTGAATTACTAACTGTAACAGTATAATCACTACGGCTATAGAGTACTGTTGAATCAATTGCGATAATGAGATTTGATTTTGATTTGAATTTCTTCACATAAATAAATTTCAATTCATCTTGTGTAAGATCAATAGCGGTAATTTCAGCAGCACGCCATGGATCACAGACAACAGTTTCGCAGCAGGACGAAAACCAAAACATCCCTGCTATATATAAAATGACACGGTATATATTTTTCTGCTTTGTGTTCATCTTTATTTAGGTTTCATCTCGTTTTGGTTGCAAAGTAATCCCATGCTGCTTTTGATACTTCAGCAATGATTCTTTCATTAGTCTCCGCGTTTTCTTTTGAGCTGGTTACAAAAACACTAATGAAATAATGTCTTCCATCTGGTAAGAAAACGACTCCAATGTCATTTACTGCCGCTGTTAAACCCTCTTTGTTTGCCCCTGAAGAACCTGTTTTATGGCCAACGATCGTGTTGTCTGGCAGTCGTCCTTTTAATCTGCTCGCCCCTGTTTCGGTTTCTCGCATTATCTTCCAAAGAAAGGCGTGGCTTTTTTTCGATAAAAGCGGTGGGCTGTTATCATAAAACCTTTTCAACACTTCATTAGCTGCTTTGGGTGTAGTCCAATTTAGAAATTGCAAATCCCAATTGGCCTGCTGTACTTGTTCATCTATTTTTATAGATACGTCTGTGAAACCTATGTCTGTAAAATACTTCTCAACCATTTCCGGGCCGCCCATTAGTCTTAACAAAACTTCACACCCAACATTGTCGCTTTGCGAAACTGTATATTCTAAGATTTTAGACAAAGTCAAAGTAGCTCCTGCGGGGTAGTTATCTCTAATGGGGCTGTATAGATCTGGTAAAAGGTCTTTCTTCTCAATTTTAATTTTTTGATCTAACATCAACTTACCTTTGTCAACTTGAGACAATACGGCTAATGCGATATGAAACTTGAATACACTTTGCAACGGAAAATGTCCCGCTCCATTTATAGATAGGCTGTCTTTCCCATTACTGTCCATGATTGCAATTCCAACAACAGCCTTTTTTGTCGAAACAATATCTTGAATTCTCTGTCGTAGTCGATCATTTGTCTGAGCAAATGTTTGACAGGCAATAGCTAGAATCAGTAAACTTGTAAGGTGTATTTTCATTCCTTGTTTAACTATGACTGTTGCGGACAATGACGACAGAGTTGCAACGACATACCTATCAAAACTTTTGAAGTATTCATTGCAAACAAATTAGATACTAAACCCCAGCTTTATTTTGTAGCGATACATGCTGCCATTTATCTCCTGCTCAAGTTTAAGAACCTCTTTGGTTTTCTTACTTATCCAAAATACTTCTTTGTTCCCTTTGCTTTCATGAACCAATATCCAGCAGTCAATTTTTTGATCATCGTAGCCAATCAATTGAGCAGCGCCTGTAACGGTGTAAGCTACTTTTTGATAATTAGAAGCAGTGCCAGGGTCGTAAAAGGGAATGACAAATGTTACCCCTTTTTTATAGGGCAATAGTGGAAACGATTCCATATCGAGGTGCCAGTTAAGGAAATAATTACCCATTGATGATTTGTATCCTTCCCATATTTTTTTTACTTGTCTAGATGTATCGACATCGCTCAATAGCTTGCCATTGTGCTCAACGGTCTTCTTAATAAAATCAACGGTAGTTTCTGTTACTGTTTTAATTGTGGAGGTTCTTGACCTTTGTACCTTCCACCAGGTTTTGTGATACAAAGGTTGCATGGTCTTAGCATCAGATAATGACTTCACCGTATGTATTACGCTGTCTTTATCTTCCCACTCTTGCGTAATCTCAATGGAAGACTTACCATTATAATCAGTGCGGGTAATCTTTCTTGTCCAAAATTGTGTTTGTGTGCGCGTGGCCTCCTTTTTCATTTTAAAATAAACGAGATAGCGGTGAGTACCTTCTCTCAGCGCGGCTGTATTTATGTTCTTTGAGGTGACTACCAAGGTGTCTGTTTGCGCCTGTACAAAAGCCGCTGCAAAGAATAGGGCGTAAAAGATCAGATTTTTCATAGTTGTATGATTGCTTTTAGTTTTTAAGATTCTTGCTCTACACGTCAATCTTCCCACCGTTGCGTAATCTCAATGGAGGGATTTCCTGTCCAAAATTGTGCTTGAGTACGCGTGGCTTCCCGTTTTCATTTTGAAATAAACGAGGTAGCGGTGAGTACCTTCTCTCAGCACGCTTTGGGGCTAGGTCCTTTGTAATTTCACTTCTGTACAAAGTTTGAAAGCAGCGAATTCGCAAATTTTAGGCGCTAAGCATTTAAACGAACTATCCAAAGGCAATAACGTTTATCACCACATTCCCCTTTTTGTGACCAAGATCCGCATATTCATTAGCTTCAACGATTTGCTCCAAGTGGTATGTTCTATCTACGATCGGTTTCAATTTTCCTTCATGAACTGCTTTTTGGAGAAAATCAAGGTATTCGGTTTTCTCGTAGGTTATTGATTTGACAGAAACAAATCGCCCGCCTTTCTTCAAAATCACTCCTAGTTTTTAAAAGGAAAATTTTCCCACAGCGTCTAAAATAACATCAAATCTATCTTCTAGTTGACTTATATCTGTCTTCGTATAATCAATAACTTGATCAGCCCCAATGGATTTTACAAGTTCAATGTTTGTTGTACCGCACACAGCAACAACATAGCCACCGAAATACTTTGCAAGCTGAACTGCATAAGTGCCTACACTTCCAGAAGCTCCGTAAATCAAAACTCTATGCCCTTTTTCAATCTTCGCCTTCTTGAGCAGTTGTAAGGCTGTCATCCCACCAACCGGAAGTGCAGCCGCCTCTTGAAACGTGAGAACATTGGGCTTGAACGCTACAACCCCCTGACTCCACTTTTCGGGAACACAAACATACTCGGCATAAGCGCCATTTTTTAAACCCGTAGTGGTTCCATAAACTTCGTCACCCCTGCGGAATAGCATAACGTCTTTTCCAACGTCTTCCACCACGCCAGAAAACTCAAACCCTAAAATTGGTTGTCTTGGTTTTGTAATACCAAACATCAGCCGGATAAGAAATGTAAGAATTCTTGACACCGGAAATTGACCCTTCCTTACCCAAATTACCGCTGCCGAAACAGTAGATGAGTAAACTCTTACCAATAATTCCTTATCCTTTGGAATGGGCTTGTCAATTTCGGCAAGGTGCAAAACAGCGGGTGAACCGTATTGATTAAACACAGCAGCTTTCATTATTTTTCGATTCGTTTTTCATTTCTCACAATCAACCAACAGAGTATCGAACAAAGCAGTGTAAGTAGCGTCCCTAAAATTAATTCGAGTGTATTTTCGGCAAACAGATTACCAAGTGTGTTTAGCGCAAAGACTAGTACGAATAGCCATAAGATAAAATTCAAATATTTCTCGGCTATCAGCCTAACTGTGACATTTGCCTTCTGAAAAATTACCCAAAGCAGAAAAATATTGAGCGAAATTGAGATGGTCTCAAAAACATACATTTCCTGAACAGTCTTTAATTTACCCGCCCAAACTATGTTGTAGGGTATGACTTGAATAACTACCAAAATTTGAAAAATGATTACTGCTGATAGTAGTATCATCATAACGTAGAGAGCTTGCTTTTTCATTGTAATTTCACTTTAATAAAAGAAAAAAGAATCAAAACTTATAGCCCAAATGAAGTCCTAGCTCAAACAAGAAATAGTTTGACCATTTACGCTCTAGCTTCGCAAATGATTCGGGTACATTGGTATTCACAGGTCAATACGTACAAGCGAGTGAAAGTTCAACAAAAAAACGATTCTTAAACAATTCTATGTGGTAGCCACCCTAAGTGCAGTAAATAGCTGAAATCCGTTTTGCATTTTTTTACTGTTGATATTATAGTATTCTTGTAAAAATGGCGCAACGTGAACCGCTGAATACAACCCTTTCCAAAGAAAACGCTGATAAGCAAAGCCAATTCCATACCCCGTTACCTTTCCTGGATATCTTTCGCCAGGGGCCTCGAATGAATCACCATACGGAATACCCAATGGAAAACGATACGTCCATGTCTTGGCTTCAATAGAAACTACATCCTTTTTGGTTAACCAGTAGCCAAAATTCAGTTGATAAAATGCTGGAGCATTGTCTTGAGAAAAAAGATTGGACAATACGAACCCAGAACTTCCAATAAAGTACCTTCTGAAGGTGGAATCTTGTTTTGCTCTTTGACCATAAGATAACATAACGGTTGTCAATAAAATAATTGATAAAATTGTTAATCTGCTTTTCATAAACTATGCCTTTTACAATTAATTGATTTAATACAAAATTATCCTGGTAGAGTCTCCCACTCTTTAACTTAAGTTAAGAAAGAACCTATTTTCAATTACAATTAGTATCCGATCAAAGTTTTTGAAGTAATTGAAAGGATTGACCACGGTTGATGGCGCTACGTCATACTAAGTTAAACTAGGTTATTTTTGCAAAATAATTGATAGTGCTAGATAAATGATATACCCTAAATGAAAACAGAAGAATCGATTAAAAAAGTGTTTGACCAATATCTGAACGTTCCGGTAGAAGCTTGGAAATCATTTACAGACCTTGGCGAAATTGTGTTAACAACCAAAAACCAAACGATAAAAAGTATCGGTCTTCAAAAGCCCCTCCGCCTCCAAGTGTAGGGTATAATGCTCCCTCTGTTAGGAGAATACTGCCTGCTGATAATTCTTTTACCCGTTGGGTGATTTCGTAACCATACATCTTGCCATTGTCTTTCAACACTTTCAACAAAATAGTCTGTAGTGTACCCTTTAATAGTTCGGATGAATGCATAATAGCCTTATTACCTAAGAGATTTAGGTATTACACGATGATAGGACGAAATAAGTTGCAAAAAAAGTAGTTGAAACCTAAGGCGGTTAATTTTTACTCAACTTAAATTCAACTATAATGCTACTCTAGTTATTTAGTAAGCAACTGGTCACATCAAGAGAAAGCACATCGTCTTGAGTAGCGATTAAGACCAAAAAAAAGACTGCCACTCCCTGAGCAGCAGTCCAGTCAGTTGAACTAAATGGTCATGCCTTTTAGATAAAGCGTTGTTATTGCTTTATTAAATTTGTACCTATCATCCCTACTTTTCCTGTGATCGAAATATTTTGACTTGTATTTGGATCCTTCACATTTACATTGTCACTTACTGAGTTAACCGTAATTGCCAATTCATTACCAAGGATAATGATGGACCCACCTACAGTCTTATCTGTTGGCTTGGTCTGTTTAGTTAAGGTACTATAGTACTGTCCACTTTGTGAGGTGGTGATGGTTCCGGGGTATTCGCAGTCAAAGCTCAAATCGCCTGTGACCGTGATAGTAGAACCGCTGGTAGAGACTGCTACTTTCGCATTATAAATGTACCCTAGCTTAGTCACCGGATCGTCTGTCACCTGTATGCTTCCAGCATATGTTCCCAAACTACCCCCAAGTGAAGGTGAAGCATCGTCTTTTTTGCAGGACGATAAGAATAAGATTAAAGCAATTACTGAAACACTGAAGGAAAACTTGATTTTATGCATTTTTATTTTGTTGGTTTTTATAATGATTAACCTGTATTCAATTAGATAGCGCAATAAACTTGAAAATAATATAAAATACATCACCCAAATTGTGGTATCTATTTTAATCCTAGCTAACCATATTTTCAACTATCAATTTTCACGGTTAAGTGTTAACGCCTTTGTTACGATCACGCGCGGTGTCAACGAGATTGAGTCAGCTCGATACAAAATAAGTTTAGCGGCAGGCATTTTTACCACTTCCGCCTTATTGCCGAATTTTACCTTAGTCGGAAACAACTACCACCTATTACCTTCAATCCATCATGAAACTTTTTCCAAATTCTGATGTAGCGAAATTGCCCGTGAATAGGACTACCCAACATTGTTCCCTTTGTATCGTAAGTAATAATCGCAACGGCTGTATCATTAATTATCTTTATTTCTTCAATTGTTAAAATAAGTTGTTCAACTACCATTTCACCCGCTTCATGAGAAGCCAAATCCATTTGCTTAGTTACAACTTGTCCGTTTGGAGCTATGAATAACAAGTCATCATGCAAAATAGTGTTCAAATACTCAACGTCACTTGATTTTATTGCTTTGATGAGCTCAGTTTCTAGTTGAATTATATCTTCTACTATTATAATCATTTACGATTTTCGTTAATTCAGTGATCTCTTGTGGGTGCCGTTACCTCAAGATTTACGCTATAATGGGGCTGAAGGGCAACTCTCCTTATCCTTAGTTGCGATGATTTTACATCATCAATCCGAGTGATATCCAGTTTTTCGTTATAAGATTTTGAAAGACCCTTAATGATCCCAACCCCAAACGCAACCATTTTTCTACGTGAAGAATAGTCTATTACGACTTCGTTGACAGTAACTCTCTGACAAACCAGCTTTGGTGGATCAGCTAGCTTGTCGGCCCAACGAACAGCTTTATGCATCGTATTCTCTGTGTGTTCAAGCAAATCGAATATAGTCCAGCTCGGCTGGATGGAAGCACTATAAACCTTAAGCAAAGTGGGGGCAATAAATTCGCCAAAAGCAATCATCAATTCCTCTTTCCCTATTTTAATCTGTGCCGCGGCCGCTTGCACAATATCAAAAAACTCTTCATCTGCATACACCTGAGTTGGGAAATGAAGACTTTTCGAGTCTAATTTATCACAGATTTGACCCCACGTATAAATGCCATACGTTTTTACAACAAACTGATTGAATTGATTAAAAATTATTCCATGCATAGACATTAATTTACTACGATACTGTTTTCTTTCTGTTATCTCTCAAATAATCACTTCTTAGGGAATCTTTTTCCTAAACCACTAACCGCGGCAACATTAAAAAAGCCTACTACTTTTTTTCCTGATGGATTAACATTTCGGATATTCGATGAAACATTAGAGAGCGGAGTAGCAAACAACTCAGCAAACCCACCAGGTCGATTGGTTTGAATGCTCACTTGCTGCAAATGATTAAAAGCTGCCAATGTAATCGAGTGTATTTCTACATAAACTGAATCGCCTGGCAGATACGGTGAAAGAGCCGTGCCATTTGCGTCTTTATCAAAAGGACTTATTCCCTCGCGAACGTTGGGTAAAAAAGTAATTCCATCAATTGTAGATTCCGGTGCAAATCCGGCATCCGCTGCAATATTTATCTCAGCGGGTTTATTTAATCGTTGGCCGTTCTTCACCGCACGTACCCAATAGAAGTCACCTTTTCCAGGAATATCCGTTGCCCATTGCTGGGCGATATAAAAATCAGGATTGAGTTTGTCAGGATCATTCTTCTTCAACGTGATGCTATCAATACCGGGCACTCTACCCATTTTTGCAAAAGATTCAAATATTTCCCCTTCCGATTGGATGGATAGTTTGTACGAATTTCCGATCGTCCCAAATAGCTCATTGGCCGTTGGCTTCCACACATAGTTTCCCTTTTTGGTGGGGTCTTCACTAAAATTGAATACTCCACCTTTATCATCTGAAACAGTAACGGTAGCCCCTGCCACAGTAGGAGGTAATGATTTTTCAAAATAAGGTTGCGTTTTAGTCAACACAATAGTTTGATTGCCCGGTCGGTTGGTGATCCACCCATTCACTACTAAAACCCGATCGGCATTTTCTAGGTCTGGGTTGATGTTCAATTCACATGCTGCAAGCAAGCAAGCCAAAATGGATATGAAAAATATTTTTGTGAATTTCATAGTAAGCAACTTCATGGTTAAAATTTAAAATTATAAGATACAGAGGGAATAATGGTACCAATAATGGCAAGCTGCGTTGCTTGTGAAGAGATGGGCTGACCTTGCGGAACGCGAGAGTCTTTTTGTGAAAAGTAAATCGAGAATGGATTTTGACGGGCATAAAGATTGTATACACCAAACACCCAGTAGTCGCTGTGCTTCCGATCCTTACCACGCCTTTGTTTTTTGCCTTCTAGCCTAAAAGAGACATCGAGTCGGTGATAATCAGGCAAGTTTACATTGCCACGAGATTCATTGGGGTTATAGGGAATTAGAATATCTTCACTCACATAACGTGACGTGGGAAATGTAGCAGGGGTGCCTGAGGTGTACACAAAGTTTGCAGAAACAGACCAGCGTTTATTGAGTTCATAAAACCCAACAACCTTGAGATTGTGCGTTTGATCGAAACGGGTAGGATACCAATTATTCTTATTGATACCATCCACTTTTAATTCAGTGCGAGCAAGTGTGTAACTCACCCATCCCGTCAGGCGGCCTGACTTTTTCTGAAGATATGTTTCTACTCCGTAAGCTCTACCTTTGCCGGATAGTAAATCTCCTTCCAGAAATTCGTTGATTAGCAAATTTGCTCCGTCAATGTAATCAACTTGATTGTCTGTGGTTTTCCAATAGCCCTCCACAGACAATTCAAACTGTTGCCGGCTGCCTATGTCTTTGAAATACCCGAGTGTATATTGATCGGCCAGCTGGGGTTTGATGTTAGTCGAACTGGGGTTCCAAAGATCAAGTGGATTAGAGGCCGTTGTATTGGAGATTAGGTGGAGGTACTGCACCATACGTGTGTAACTTCCTTTTATTGCTGTAGTTGGATTTGCTTGAATCTTGAAGGAAGCACGTGGTTCAATATTTCCATAAGAAGCAATAGACTCTCCACTATTATAAGTTCGCTCTCCGATTACACGCTTGCGAAAGCCAGGCACGGTATCGTTATAGGTGTAAACCTTCCCGGGCCCAAACGAATTAAACAAAGAATAGCGTATACCATAATCAACTGAAATGACAGGAGAGAGTTTTTGTGCGTTGCTGATGTAAACGGATGTCTCCAAATTGTTTTTTCTCTCTAGACTAAAATCGACTGGCTTACCATTATTTACACCACCTGCATCGGCAGGTTTAAACGTGTAATAGATTGCCTCTGCGCCAAAGTTTACTTCGTTGTTGCTATTGATGAAATAGGTAAATTGTGGTTTAAAAATGAAGTTCGAGATAGATGACTTCCACGTAAAAGCATCCTTTTCAGTTAGCCCAAACCGTAGGTTATAGTCATAATCACTATAGACCCCCGTAAAATTTGAAAACAACCGATCATTAAAAATATGATTCCACCTCAGGGTAGCAGTGGCATTGCCCCAGTTAAAACCTTGGCTTCGATCAAACTTAAAATTATCACGACCAAAAAAACCAGAAAGGTAAACGCGGTTTTTTGGATTGATATTGTAATTTGCCTTTAGGGTTATATCATAAAAGTTTAAAGCTCCGCCATCTTGCAAGAGTTTTACAAACGGCCTAGCTAAAATATCAATGTAAGACCGTCTGGCCGCTATAATAAAGGAGGCTTTGTTTTTAATCAAGGGAGCCTCGATAGCAAGTCGGCTAAAAATAGTACCAATCCCACCAGTAACCTCAAGCCTTTTACTGTTACCTTCCTTCATACGCACGTCCAACAAGGATGAAAGCCGTCCTCCATAACGAGCGGGTATTGCACCTTTGTACAATTTCACATCTTTCACCGCATCTGGATTGAAAACAGAAAAGAATCCCAACAAGTGTGATGAATTATAAACGGGTGCTTCATCCAACAATATCAAATTTTGTCCCACGCTCCCACCGCGAACATTATATCCGCTGGCACCTTCACCCACAGTGCTTACACCGGGCAATAGCTGAATGCTCTTGATCAGGTCGGCCTCCCCTAAAAAGGCAGGGAGTCTTTGAATGGTTCCAATGTCTAATTTATTTGTACTCATTTCAGTATTCTGTACATTGGCTTGCTCAATCTCTGCTTGAATTACTACTTCTTGCAATTGCTCTGTATCTCCGTTGAGCTCAATATCCACTCGCTCATTTTTGTTCAACACCAAAGACTTTGTAATGGAGGCATAACCAACATAACTATAATGCAGCGTATAACTCGCTGAAGGCAAAGTGATAGAATAAAAACCATACTCATTGGTGATACCACCCGTAGCAGTTTCCTTCACATAAACGGTAGCGCCAATAAGTGTCTCACCGTTGGCTTCATCCTTTATATAGCCACTGACGGTGATCTTCTCCCCTACCTGAGCAGAAGCATGGACAGCGCAAGCCAATATTAAAAACAGAACAAATCTCATAGAAATAATAAATTGAACTTAAAAACTGGAAATGTGAATCAGACTAACGGTTGGCCAATAAAGCCTTGAGAAATAATGGCAGTAGAAAGCCGTAGAATAAATTGTTTTTAGACACTGTTACTTTAACTGACTGCCGCCCTTTCATAGTTCTGAGTTTTTTAATGATTGATTGAAGACATTTAATTTCCGCAAAAGTATCAACCCGGTTCCTCCATTCCGTTAACTTAAGGTAAGAAATGCAAGTGTGTTGATTATTAATTAGCAAGCACCATCCAGGAGATTCCGATCAAAATGTTAGACTCGTATTAAAGTATTGCACGATTGCTCATTTTGTCACCTTTATATTTTGCCCAGCCATCATATGTCATTTCAAACTTGATTTCACCTTCGCCATGAGTTCCAACTTCCTCCCAACCAGATTTCCGGTAAAAGACTTCTGCTCTTGTTTTCGGTTCAGTTCCAAGCCATACTTTGTTTTTTCTTCGAGCGAAATACCAGTCAAGCATAATGTTGTGCAACCGCCTGCCAATTCCTTGTTTTTCAAATTCAGGTCGTAAAAAGAGCGCCCAAATATTGCTCTCTCTTAGGTCTACAATTGAAAACCCAACAATTTGAATGTCTATTTCACAAACCCAACCTTTTCCTTTCTCAAACATAAATACCTCGCAGTCATTGTCGGTCACACGGTCAGGATTTATCAATACGTTTTCGGTAACTGAGTTTCTAACTATTTGAATTTGCTTAATGTCATCTATTTTTGCTTCTCTAATGCTAATCACGGGCGTCCGATTAAATTTTGAATACTGTTGTACGCATTTAACTAAAAAAGGTTAATACAATTTATTATGCCTCGTAGGCTGTAAAATAATACAACCTATTTCCTCGAGCCATTTACTTTAGTTAAAAAATAAAGAGAATGAATTAAAATCGAACGAGGGATCTCGAACGGATTCAAACCATCAGAATCATACATGTTATTGACCAGAAGCGTTAACAGAATTAATAATCGCCAAGGATATTAAAGATTATTTATTTGGATACCCTTAGTATCTTAAAATTATAGCTAATCTCAGCGTAAAACGGAATCGTGGGTTTTGTGCTAAAGTTTTGTGTAACCACACTACCTAGCCTTAATAGAATATCACTTTTTTTAAACGAATAACCAGCTTGTAGTCCATAACTAAAATTACCTCCAGTGGGTATGTACCAACCATCTTTTACATCAGCATAGTAGTTTTCTCTATATAAATTTGAGTGCTTAAAGTGCGTGACAATTGCTTTGTCAAACCCAACCTCAGCCGCCACAAACCACTTGGGTTTGTAATATCCTGCTATTCCTTTCATCTCACTTCCAAAATTTTGAAGGCGAACCAAAGGGTTTTCATACCTTCTATAAATGCCGTGTATAGAGGCACTGAATTGAAAATGATTAATTTTATATAGCCTGAATTGTGCCCCTATTTTAGTTTTAAAATCTTCTAGTACTTTCTCGCCAGCGGGAATAGAAAAATCCACATTTAATAAAATCGGCATCTTTGATTTTATCTGATAGCCGTAAGATACGCCATAAACAATTGCATAGTCCCAACCGGCATGTGCGCTAACAATATGTTTTTGGTCACTCTTTAAGCTTTCCCAATTTACAGTTTGAGAATAGCTATTTTTGGTTGAAAGGAAGAAAAATATGAGAATAAGTAAGATGGGTTTTATAAATTTCATGAGAATTATAAGTTGAGGATACATTACTTTATTTCTTTTTTTGTTGGAATGATATTTTTTACTTTAGTGAATTGAGGTAGGCAAGCATAACCGGATAGGTGTTATTCCAACCAATGGGAAACGAAAGCATATCATGGCCGGCACCTTCTGTTTTGAATAACTGCACCGTAGCATAAACAGAAGAAACTTTTTGCGCATGGCTAAGGCCGTAAGCTTTGTTGTTTGCACTATAGATGAATAGTACCTTTGGCGTGTATCTATTAAGGTTGTTTGTCCAATTTGGTTTTTCCTTGTCACCTAATTCCAAATAGGCATTGAATGTAACGGCTCCACTTCGCCAAGCAGGTACCTTACCTTCATTTCCAATTTCACTTGACTCTCCTGATACCTGGAGCATGAGCTTGTAATCCAAGATAGCATGTTCATCTTCCTTGCCAGTAATAAACTGGTCCGCATAAACGGCATCGCTCAATGTTTCGCTAAGAGGTTCAAATTTGCGTGAACGTGATATATAGTCTTCTACATCTTTCCAGATGAGCCCGCCCGGTTCGCCAAGAATAGCACCGCTAATAACAGTTGGATATTGATTGATGTAGGCCGAGGCTAGCATGGCACCCCAGGAGTGCCCTAGAAAAAAAACTTTTTGCGTAGGAGATGTTCTGTAGTAGGAGATTACACCGCTTAAATCATCATACAATACTTGCATGGTATAGTGCGATTTTGGAAATCGCTGAGATAAACCCGCACCCCGTTGATCATAAAAAACCACTCTATACCCTTGGTTAGTAAATTCTTTGCAATTCAATAAGTAGCGATAATCGGCTCCCGGCCCACCATGAAGCACCACAATCATTGGCCCGGCTGGCGGGCCAAAAGCTTCTGCATGTAAAAGAGCATTATTTATTTTGATAGCGGGTACTGAAGGATCTTGGTCAGCTGTTTTAGGTACCAAGTTACCTGATTCATTGATGCGCAACTCTGTATCGCACCCCCCAAACATGCACGAAATAAGAATAGCGATAGCCATAAAATAACTATGTTTCATAATTTAAATTTAAAATTTCGGCAAAGATGGCTTAGTCAACGTGCTTGTTCGCCCCACCATGAAGGATGGCACCTGAAAGCAGTCTATTTTTTTAAGAAAGACAGAGATAATGGCATTTTTCATCTTCGCTGATGCTTCCTCAAAAAAAACTGAAAGAAACTAAAATAGTACCAGTTTATAGGATAGCCCCTGGTGACCGTTACGACATCATGTGCTACCGACAATAACCTATTCTTGAAAAGAAATTTGAGTTTTTCTTAGGTATTCTGAAGGAGAAAGCCCGGTCGCATTTTTAAAATTCCGGTTAAAAGAAGTTTTCGAATTAAAACCGCAATCAAGAGCTAGTGCCAATAAAGTAAATTTTTGACTTTGCGGCTGAGCCACCAAATGTTTGAACTCCTCAACGCGTAAGGTATTGATGTAGTCAAAAAAAGTCTTCCCTTGAAAGGTGTTTATTACTTGTGAAAGATTATTTGGATGAACAGAGAGCGTTTTCGCTAACTCTGTCAAGCTAAGTTCTGGATTGGTGTACGGTCTATTTTTTCGTACTAGCTCAATGAGGGCACTGTGTATTCGCATTGCTGATTCTTCCGTCAAACTTGATCGTTGGTATTTTGCGTTGGTGGTTAAGTCACTTTCATTTGTGGTATCGTTTGGAACTGATGGCGTCAAGATCGGCAATGCAGATTCCTCTATTGTTCCAGATACATTGATGGAGCAATCTTTCTCGGGTGGATAGTGTGGCGTAAATATTCCTGTTTGTTTGATGCCGAAGTACCCTAAAAAAAATACAAATACAACAACTGTGTTAAAAATCAAAAAATCATTACCCAAAAATACAAATAGCCAAATAATCCCGATACCATAGATCAAATAACGCAACCAGCCCAAGTTGATTTTCCCTATGGATGAAAATTGATATTCTATTGTCTGTTTGTGCCTTTTTAAAAGCCAAAGCGAAAGTGCTACATAAACAACACCTGAAATCATGATCGATACGATCATGATTGTTAACTTGGTTTCATGGCCTAACCCTTGATTGTTAAAAATCGCAATCTTTTCTGACGATGGTAATAAATAGAATGGGAGGAAAAGGAAAAAAAGCAATAAAAAAGGTATAAAGTGTGCAGTCATATATTTAAACCCTACGTTTTTATTTGTGAGTGCTGCTGTATATAAAAATAGAAAGGGTCCATGCAAGAGCGGAAACGGGAAGCTAAATCCTATTAAGTAGGGAAATGAGTAAATCTTGCTGGTAAATGCCAAAAAGACTAACGAAAGGTGCAATCCAATGATAACCAGCCAAAGAGCCAGTACCCAGTCAGCTGAATTCTTTCCTTTCTTTGTTATTAAAAGAGACGCAAGAAAAAATGTCAAAACAATTCCAGCTAAATAGAACATAACGATGATTTGATAAATTACAAGCAAATTTAACGAGATAAAAATCCTTTCGTTGGTTGACGCATTCAACTCTTATCTTTGCCTGGAAAATTATGAGTAGCGGTACTAGCAATCCGTTGAATGTCAGTGATTTTGAGGGATAAATCCATCAGCATTAGATTTTTTGTTCAAAATAGGATAGACTAGGCGGACTGGATGTTTGACAAACTCTATAATAATTGATCAAAATAAAATGGAAGACGAATTATTAAAGTACATCTCAAAATTCTCATCGCTTACTACAGAGGAGGCACAGCAAATCGCTGAAAATATCAAAGTAAAAACTTTTAAAAAAGGAACGGTACTGATTAAAGCTGGTGAATTTTATGACTTCTGCTTCTTCGTGTTAAAGGGCTGTGTAAGGCAATACTATCTCAAGAATGGAGCAGAAAAGACAACTTCCTTTTTTACGGAAGAACAAGCTGTTGTAAATTTCTATAGCGATAGCCAAGAAAGAGCACCTGTCAATTATTATTTGTCTTGCGTGGAAGATTGTGTTTTAATCATCGGAGAATCCGGTAGCGAAATAGAAATGTACCAAAAATTTCCAAAATTAGAGGCCATTACACGCATGATGGTGGAGCAAGATTTCGGTAAAACACAACAAGCATTTGCAACCTTCATTGTTTCATCACCCGAAGAACGCTACCTTAATCTATTGGACACTCGGCCTGATTTATTGCAAAGAACACCACAGCATCAACTGGCAAGTTATTTAGGTATAACTCCTGAATCGTTGAGCCGGATTAGAAAAAGGGTTTCGGTAAAAAAGTAAATACTAGATAAATCATTAGCAGGTTAGGCGACAACTGATTTCAGGTTCGTTTAAAAAATATAGACATTCGTAAATTAAATAGACCCGTACAACTTCATTGTCCTGAGATATGAACTTTAAAATGACCTTAAATCAAAAGGCTACACAAGATAGAATACTTGTATTAATGCCAATCATTTTAGCAACCTGTGTTGCATTCACAATCACGTTAGATTTATTAGATTCTAAATTTCAACAAACTTCGTTCTATATTTTTGAGTCGCTTATCTTCAGTTCGTTTTGGTGGATTTTCATACCGTTGTTGTATGCGCAATTTACGTTTGCTAAAGTTTACAAGACAAAAGCTGCCACTACCCTGCTTCTATCCATTCCTATTATCGCACACCTATTTACTTACCCTGCTATTATTTGGCTAATCTCTACAATATTCTACCATCACACCTTCTTCTATTGGCAAACCTTCACATACGAATTGACGGAGTATGGTTTCGTAATATTAATGGCATATTGTGTACCGTTTGTTCTTTACAATTCATTCAATGTAAAACCAAAAAATGAACCTACTCTTTCAGCCACTACAGATACACCCGCACAGAGTAATCTTACGCCCTCCCTTTTCGTTATGGACGGCAACAAACGAATTGCCCTTAACACCAGTGATATTTTATATTTTTCAGCAAATTCGCCTTATATCAACATACACCACAAACAAAAGAGATATCTACATAGCGAAACTTTAAAATCAGTTTCGGAAACTTTAAATAAGGAGGTATTTGTTCAAGTTCATAAATCGGCTATCGTGAACATTAAAAAAGTTCAATCCTACAAATCAAGACTCAATGGTGATTATGATTTGACAATGACAGACGGAACGGAATTAAGGCTAAGCAGAAATTATGCTTCCGCGTTCAAGCAAAAGTTTTTAAGAAGTCATCCGGATACAGCAGAATAACCTCGCTTCGCTACATTTTACTTGTAAATCTGTTGGCTGCCAAGCTTTCTTTGCAAGAAAATAAATAATATGAAGAATCTCTCTATCCTCATCGGGGCAATCTTTTTACAGTTTTTGACAAGCTGCCATGGCCAAGTAAAAAAGCAACTAAATGATAATGTGCCTAAAAGGGGTATAAGTAACGTTGTTGGAGGGGGCTGTGAGGGCTGCGAATTAATGTATGTTGAAATGCCTGCACAAATAGCTTCCGAGCACTCAAGCATTGGGTGGCTTGCCGGAAAACAAAAACTGATTGTAACAGGGAAGATTTTTCAATTAGATGGAAGAACTCCTGCTCCGAATGTGATCGTATATTATTGGCATACTGACGTCAACGGTCTATACTCATCTGATGATAAAACACCTACAAAGGCAATGCAACACGGTAAGCTGAGGGGTTGGGTAAAATCAGATGCAAATGGAAATTATACCATTAGAACATCAAGGCCAGCGTCTTATCCAAATGAAAATATTCCTCAACATATACATTTATCTATCAAGGAGCCCGAAATAAATAACGAATACTTTGTTGACTTCTATTTTGATGACGACCCTTTATACTTAACCCATAAAAAGAAGTACGGAAAGATCGACAGAGGGGGTACCGAAATATTGAGAGTAGTGTTAGATGGAGATATTGAAATTGCTGAGCATAACATCGTTCTTGGTCTAAATATTCCGAACTATCCCAATAAACAAAAAGCAGCCGCAAATTCTGGTTTGAATATTGGAGAAGACCAACCCTCATTCATGCCGTTTCACGCTTTTGGTCCAGATAGGGGAACAACAACTTGTCCCGTGTGCAAGTATGGAAGATTTCATGGAATCGTTTATTTTGTTGGCAACAAGCCAAATTGGAATGAAATTAAAAAGTGGCTTCAATTTTTGGAAGAGGAAAGTGCGACACGAAGCAACTACTTAAAAGCGTATTTTGTGTACGGTAATGAAAATGGCTACAGTAAAACTCAGAGAGAAAAAGAACTTGAAGCAATCGGCCAATATCTGAAACTCAAAAATATAGCATTGACTTTTGTGCCTTCAATGACAGATGCGGAAAGCGAAGTTAACTTAAATAAAATAAACTCCACAATTGAAAACACATTTGTTATTTATAGGTATAGAACAATTGTTGATAAATTCACTGAACTAAAACCAACAGAGCAAAACTTCAAACTCATTTCAGAAGTTCTAGACAAGACGAAGGGCAACTTTTTTGATCTACCAGAACCCAAACATTAAGTTTTTGCCGGGTAAAAGGCTTACGATAAAGCTGATTCAAATCATAACTTGTAAGTAAATCTCTCGAAAGCCGTGGCGATTTGCGGGATATAGGTTTGTATACCCTGACTTTTACGCAAGATTCCTTGCTCTCCTAGCTTCCGTGTCAGGCAAGCCGCCTTTGAACAAAAGCCACAATCCAAACCCTAACTCACCAACCACCATCGGTAAAACCGTATAGGTCTCTACCAATGATCTATACGCTTCATAATTTAGTAAGAGCAAATTCGCAAAATTCGTCAGCAGATAACACATTCCGGCAATAACCAACATTACGCCCCAAATGGTGGGAATCTGCTTCGATCTAAAAACTAAGTACCCTAAACTCAGCAGATGACATCCAAAAATAACTAAGGCAAATGCCCAACTAAGGTTAAAGGCATTCAGTGATAATCTTACCATAGCAACTAACTGAGTTTGCTCAAAGGCTACCAAGTGATCTGACCCATTTAGAAGCAATGACACCTGTATCAGATTCAACAAAGCGGCACCAAAAATTGCCGCGAAAAAAATCCTAAACCAAGCAGTAAGAAGCGATAGGCTTTTATCGACCTCTTTAAGAAAAAAATATAGCGCCCATGCTATCACTACGTCTAAAATAATTATAACTAGAAAACTAGCGATACTCGCACGAAATAATAACATCGATGATTGAATATTTGCAACTGTATCTACATCGTCAGGCACAATCATACCTTGCATTGCAAAACCATAAGCAAATCCAGCAAGAATTGCCATCACCACTAATGAAAATCCAGCAATCAGTCCAGCTTTACGGTAAGTTAATTCGATCATTTCAGTTTTTAATTTAATCGCTTTATAACTCTTACCACTTTATAGTCAGCTATGCCAAACGTGATGAAGTAGATAATCAAATTTGACTTGGTTTCGATAGTGTAAGAAGTGGCGTTCAACTCTTCCACCATTTTCTTGACGTTACTCTTTTTAACATTGATACCCAATAAATGAAAGTCTTCATCCTTTCTTAATTCTAACTTCCATCCGCCTGCTCCACATTTTTGGGTCCTTTCTCCCCACATTCCAGCTCCATTTTCAAAAGGTTGTGTTTTAGTGTTTACCGAAAACTGTTGTACAGAACAGCAGGTTAACAGCAGGACTGCTAAAACCGGGTAGATGATCATCTTCATTGCTCCAATGTTTAATAATTAGGGTACAAAAATACTTTTGAGTTTATTCCATTCCATTGACTTTAGGTAAGAAAGGAAAACGCTACCTTGGCAACTTCAAAAAAGAAAAATACCTCGCGCCAATGAAAAGTGTACTCGTCAATTATTTTTCAAAAATTACTCCCCTTTCTGATGAAGAGGCGCACGCCTTGGCGGAAAGTATGGTTATCAAAAAGCTATCAAAACACACTTTACTATTGGAAGAGGGACAATTTATGGTCGATAGCTATTTTATTATAGAGGGCTGTATTCGCCAATACTCAATTATTGATGGAGAAGAAAATACCACCAATTTTTTTACAGAAAACCAGTGGGTGATTTCTTTAAACAGCTTTAGTGACAAAAACCCCGCACCTTACTCTTGGATTTGCAATGAAGACACCACCGTAGTGGTGGGCAATGAAATGAAGGGGCAGGAATTATTCAAACAATTTCCACGGTTCGAGACGATTTCTCGGATAGTCATGGAAAAAGTATTTTCCGAACAACAAGAAATAATGACTTCCTATCTTATCGAAAAACCCGAGCAACGATACCAACGCCTTGTGCAATCAAAACCGAATTTAATTCAGCGGATACCCCAATACCAACTGGCCAGTTACATCGGTGTTAGTCCAGAATCATTAAGTAGAATCAGGAAAAGGCTATCCAACAAAAAAGTCAGTTAGTGGCCTAGTGCACAACCGACTTGTTGAAGCCAACAATCATCAGCCTAAAGGCTAAAAATATTTAAAATTCCAACGTTGTATCCCGCTAGTTCTAGCAAGGTTCCCGCAATGAATACAACGTACCCAATCAATCCCCAAATTGACAAAAACATTGGAATGAGCTTTATTTTTGTTAACAGATAGCAAAGCATAAAGCCGCCTATTCCCCAAAAGGCCATACCGATCTGATAGCACAAGTAATTACCTCGAATTAATAATGCACTTAGTGTCCGAAAATAGGAGAGATCGGTTGCTCTAGCGTTACTATACTCGTGGCTTAGCAGTGGTAGCATTAATAAAAAAATAACACCCACAATAAGAATGGCAGATTGCGTGATGATAGAACTAAAGTAGCCATAGCCAATATACTTGCTATGGGGCACTAATACGGAAACCATTATAATGCCTATTGCCAAAACTATCGCTGAATGGACTACCGACATAAGAATAGCACCAAGAATCAGTTGCGCTTTAGCATCTACAAGTGTAGCTAAGAAATCTGGAGCGGTCGTGACTGACTCTACCAATGCACTACCTGGGGCATAAGCAATAAACGCAAGAAGATATAATGCCCCTAAAATTCTAGCGGCAGCATTGTCTGAACTCATAATCAATTCTATTGTGGTTAACTACTTTATATATTGTGATTCAAAAGTAGAGCCAGTGTATTATGATTTCGTTGATGTTTGGTAAGAAACAAATCAAATGAAGACTAATGTGGCTGTTTTCGCCTATACCCTCGAACGTAATCGATTACGAATTCCTTTGGATAGATCTTATCACTTGGATTGACTTCATCGGTAGGGATTTCGTAAAGGCCCAACATAAACTGCATGGGATAATTTGGTGATTGATCGATTTCTCTCGTCTTCTGATTGTCGATATAGAAAATTACTTTCCCTGGTGTCCATTCGGCTGAATAGATATGGTACTCTGTTACGTCTAGATTAAAATTATCCTCGTAAAAGGCTTCTTTCAATTTCTGGTCTTGAAATTTATGAATTCCATAGCCGATCGTTGCCGCGTCCTTTTTCACTTGCCAACCCTTGACTTCAAAAACGCAAAGTTCGGCAGAGCGCTCCGGGATGTCCTCATAGCCAATCATCCATAGCGAAATCACATTTGACTTTGTAGCGAAAAATTTAGCTCGAATCTCAAAATATCCATATTGTGGTAAGTAGGTGGATTCCGCTTTCTGCTCCTCTCTAACTTTGCAATCAGGATTTATCTTGTGCTGCCCAATAGATGTTCCCAGTTTTCCAGCGAACTCACCGGTTTGAATAGAGGAGCATTTTACCTCTCCGTTAAACTCTGGACACCATGGCTTTTGGTCTTCGGTTATTTGCAAAACCAAACTCCCGCCTCTAAACATAAATTTTGGTTTTGACACTTCCCTCGAACTCCAGTGAGGTAGATAATAAACCAGCCAATTTTTGGTCAATTTCCTTTTTATCAAACTCATCGGTGAACTCTAAATTATAGTTTTTCCTCTCGACTGGGTTAGCGAGAAAACTATTTTTGGAAAACTTCAGATTCATAACTGTTTGCGAATAAACACTTAGTTGAAGGGAGCATGCTATTAACATTGGTATACCAATTTTCCGCATCCTATTTTTCGTGAGCGCTAGAGTTTTATACGTATCTGCATTTATTAGCAAAGCCATTTTTTGGTTTCAGTCCCCACGTTTAAAGGAGTCATCAATTGCTGGTGGAAAGTAAAAACAAAAGCTATCAATATCTTTTTCTATTCTTGAAAACCATGGGGTAACCTAAAATACTACCCTTTGTGGTGTATTCTCTTAACAAAGCCATTGGATATCTGCGACCGCAAATACTCAACAATACGAACACAGCAAGCCACAATAACTAGTAACTAAATCTCTTCAACAGCTAAGTAACAAATAAAATAAAGAATTCCTACATAGGATTCCTAATTAAAACCGCCTACATTTTTGTGTCTCTTAAGAGCTGTCTGTAATACGGAATTAAGAAAAAAGAAAAAGCTACAGAACTCAACTTCCGCCTCCTCGCCACTACTCAGAAACACCTAGCCGTTTAAAAAAAAATATCACACTCAAGAAAGACGGTATTCAGAACTAGCAATCTAAAAACAGCCTACATTTACGGAATGGAAATTAGACAGTATCTCGCATCGTTAAACCTGTTCAC